>Ga0307378_10000937_pt1 | contig 48432 bp, 37 predicted proteins | sample UN1MG_FD_202238 | JGI IMG/M metagenome (GOLD analysis project Ga0307378, IMG submission 202238) | Soil microbial communities from Risofladan, Vaasa, Finland - UN-1 | ecosystem: Environmental > Terrestrial > Soil > Coastal area > Acid sulfate soil | place: Finland: Risofladan, Vaasa | collected... | reverse complement strand
TGTAATGCCGGTGTAATATTTGTCACTTTTCTCGATTATGTACAAATGCCACATAATACTCTTGCAAGGCAGGACTTCCCTCGCTTCGCTCGGGACAAGCTCACATAGGCTCTCACCTATCGAGACAATTAAAAGGATTTTGACCAGAAGGCCAAAATTCTTTTAACTCCCCGAGTAGGACTCACTTCGCGTTGCTCAGCGTAAACTCACCTGCTGAATTTTGCTATAAGGTTTCCCTTTTTTGCTCTGGAGAAACCTTTAATCTGTTTTTCTCTCTTGGCAGCTTGATGCTTGTCAGGGAATGTTTCTTTGTAAAGTAATGGCGGGTTTCCATGTTGATGGAGGCGGTTTTTGAGGTCGGTTGTAATGCCGGTGTAATATTTGTCACTTTTCTCGATTATGTACAAATGCCACATAATACTCTTGCAAGGCAGGACTTCCCTCGCTTCGCTCGGGACAAGCTCACATAGGCTCTCACCTATCGAGACAGTTAAAAGGATTTTGACCAGAAGGCCAAAATCCTTTTAACTCCCCGAGTAGGACTCGAACCTACAACCTAGCGGTTAACAGCCGCTCGCTCTACCAGTTGAGCTATCGGGGAATAGCAAAATGCAAATCAATACATCGGCTTTTAGGGCCATTTTTCATATAAGTTTTAATATATTATCTGAAATTGGGCAATTTTGTCAAACACAATTGTCATTTGGTGAATGATTTTTAAGAGCAGAGTCCATCCACTCACGCAGGCTGATGCCTGCTTTTGCAGCGCGTTCGAGCAGATTTTTGTGGCGAACGAGGCCGCCGGGATTGCCGGCTATCGGACAATATGTAAGGTTGTGCCACAAACAAGCTGCGAGCCATTCTTTCACGGGTGTTCTTTCCTCGCCAAGATAGGCATAAACGCGAAGTATTTCGTTTTTAGGGTCGAAGCCAAGGTCAATGTGCCCTAAATCAAGGAGTAAAAACTGCATCGGCAAGCCTAAGAGCCATTTGTCCAATCCCAGCACGTAACCGAACAGCAGCCGTCCGAGTCTTTCCTTCTCTGTGCCGTCCCTGCGGGTCGGGATGTTCAATCGGCCGGTGCCGATACCATGAATCCAGCTTTCGATGTAACGAAATGTATTATGGTGACAATCGGACAAAGTGTGCACACCGGAGGCAATAGCACAACAGGTTTTATATAACTCTTTTTTTCGGGAATCCTCAAGGCTTTCAAGGTTTTCCTGATATTCCGGCTTCCACTGCGGATAGATACGGGGCAGGGCAGCTTTCTTTGATATTTCCATATCGAAATTAGCTCCCTGTCCACCCTCTTCAAAAAGTTCCTTGACAAGCCTCTCGCCCTCCTGCAGTTTTGAAATGTCATCGAATTGAGAATAAGGCACCGTATCGCTGGTCTTCGAAAAGTATTCAATAATAAGAAGCATCCGCTTCATCATAAGCTTTTGGACTTCCGTCAGCTCTGTTGCCGAACCAAGCCACGCATAAGTGCGGCTAATGAATCCAGCAGCGACGGGAAATTCCCTGATAAAATCTTCCTTAAGCCTGCCGGCCAGATAACCTTTCAATATGGTATTTATTGTTTTCATGCTTTCCATATGAAACGGTTGTGTGGTCTTCTGCCGCCACCACATTCCGGAACACCAGCAACCGTTGCGAAATGACGGCTCATCCAGTTTACCTTTGCCGATGGCATCCAACAGCTCGTCCACAGTAACCGGAAAACCGCTGTCGCATGGCACAAGGCTCGCGATATGGGCGCGAATCCGCCGAGTGCTGTCACCCAGAGCTCCTAATTTGCTCTGCATGCCGTTGATGTATTTAATTTCCTCATCCCAGTTCTTTTCCTCTCCAGGAAACGTCCAGGAAACAACCGGCCACTTCCTTATCTCATTACCTGCCTCATCGGTAGTGACGGTTGTAATCATCTCGACTCTCTCACCTTCGGATGAAGCTTTCCTGCCCGTGTATATCGCTTCAAAACCCGGAGATACCGTATTGTACGGCACCAATCGCTCTTTCTTCTTTTTCATTATTCAGCCTCATTAATTTGTCATACACATTGTATTTTATAAGCCAAAAGAGATTCCGGATCGAGATGTTCAATTTAGGACATACTACTATGTTCAATAAGGTTACACAAGCTTGCAAATACGGGAATTCTATTTTATTAAAGAAATGGATGACCTCTTAAACTGACCCTGCTCTAACCAAAGTTTAAAGTACCTAAAGTGTCTAAAGTATGGGTATCAGCATATCAGGAAATAAGGAAGCAGGTTATCAGTAGAGCAGGGTATCAGAAAAAATGAACCTGATGCCCTGATAACCTGGTGCCCACCCCTTAGGGGCCTGATTCTCTGATAGCCTGAATCTTTAGTTCACTTTAAGTACTTTAGCTTCAGTTGCCAAACCGGTGCGTTGAATATGAGACGTCTCTTTTACAAATTGCTTTCCGTTATTACCTTGGCGGTCAGTTACAGTCTTGCAAAAACGGTCAGAACAGCATATAACATTGGCTGTTATGGCGAAAGATATAGAGAAACAAATCGAGGGGTTGCGGGAGGAGATTCGAGGGCACGATTATCTCTATTACGTGCTCAATCAGCCGAAAATCAGCGACCGGCAATATGATAAGCTCTTTGCCGAGCTAAAGAAGTTAGAAGAGGCTAATCCGCAGTTTATAACCGCCGATTCCCCGACTCAGCGGGTTTCGGAAAGGCCGCTCGAAGGTTTTACCAATGTCCGGCACGCAGTGCTGATGCTGAGTATGGACAACACCTATAACGCCGATGAGCTAAAAGCTTTTGATGAGAGAGTAACAAAGCAGCTTGGCAGCGAAGATTACGATTATGTGGTCGAGTTGAAGATTGACGGGGTTGCGATAAGTCTTCGTTACGAGGATGGGATTCTGGTTACGGCTGCTACTCGCGGTGACGGCGAAGTGGGGGATGATGTGACTGCTAACGTGCGGACAATAAAAGCCGTGCCGCTCACACTATTGGACCGCGATACAATCCCCGCCGTACTCGAAGTTCGCGGCGAGGTCTATATGCCCACAAGCGCTTTTACCGAGCTGAACAAACTTCGCGCAGAAGCCGGCGAGCCGGCCTTTGCCAATCCGCGAAATGCCGCGGCAGGTTCCCTGAAACTGCTGGATTCAAGAATTACGGCCGCGAGGAACCTTTCGTTCTTTGCCTATGCCACCGGCCAGGTTTCTGAGCCGTTAGCAGAAAATCATTACCAAGCGCTGGATGGATTCAAAAAACTCGGCCTGCCTGTTAATCCCAATATCAAAAAAGCCAAAGATATAAACGAGGTAATAGATATTTGTTTCGGCTGGAGTGAAAAGCGGCTGAAACTGGATTACCAGATTGACGGGATGGTGATAAAGATTAACCGCTTCGAGCAGCGGGAAATATTAGGCGCGACGGGCAGGGCGCCCCGGTGGTGTATTTCATATAAGTTCGCCGCCGAGCAGGCCGAGACCATCGTCGAATCAATCGATGTTCAGGTCGGCAAGAGCGGGATTCTGACGCCGGTGGCCAATCTGACGCCGGTGCAATTATCCGGTACGACGGTCAAGCGGGCAAGCCTGCACAACTTCGATGAGTTGAATCGGCTTGGTGTCCGCTGTGGTGACACTGTGGTAATTGAAAAGGCCGGTGAAATAATACCGCAGGTTATAGAAGTAAAACAAGAATTAAGGCCTGCCGGCACAAAGCCCTTCAAAGCACCTAAAGAGTGTCCGAACTGCGGCTCAGCGGTGGCCAAGGACGAAGACGGCGTTTATATCCGGTGCCTCAATCCGAATTGCCTGGGACAATTGAAGGAGCGTCTGAAATATTTTGCCGGACGCGGGCAGATGGACATCGAAAATCTCGGCACGGCCTTGATTGAGCAGTTAACAGAAACCGGGCTGGTCAAGAATTTTGCGGACCTCTACAAGTTACAGAAATCGGAGCTGGCCGGTCTGGAACGAATGGCCGAGAAAAGCGCCGGCAATGTGATAAAGGCGATAGAGGCGAGCAAGACCCGGCCGTTATGGCGATTCATCGCGGCTTTAGGGATACGCCATATCGGGGGCCAGTCGGCTCAGATTTTAGCTGAGCATTTCGGCTCGCTCGATGTTCTTATGAACGCAACACAAGAAGAGCTGGGGTCTATAGACCAAATCGGGCCGACAATGGCGGAAAGTGTGTATGAGTATTTTCGCAATTTGGGTAACCGGGCGGTAATCGACCAGTTATTGGCTGCGGGCCTAAGACCTCAGCAGCCAAAGGCACGGCCCCAGCGAAAGGGAAAATTGGCAGGCAAGACGATTGTTGTTACAGGAACGCTGGAGAACTTCACACGCCAGCAAATAGAGCAAGCTATCAGGCAGGCAGGAGCAAAACCTTCCGGCAGCGTAAGTAAGAAAACCGATTACGTGCTGGCAGGAGAAAATCCGGGAAGCAAACTCGACAAAGCGAGGGAACTTGGAGTTGAAGTGATAAACGAAAAAGATTTTTTGGCAAGAATAAACACGGACTGACACTGACGGGAACACTGACTGACACGGACAAAAAATGATTAAGAAATATATGCTAATGGCGTTAAGGCTGGCGCGGCGGGGTATTGGTTCGGTTGAGCCGAATCCTGCGGTCGGGGCGGTTATCGTAAAAGCCAATCAGATTATCGGCAGTGGCCGGCATAAAAAATTCGGCGGCCCCCACGCGGAAATAAACGCCCTTGAAGACTGCAAGACCTTAGGTGTTAATCCCCGCGGCGCTGCGATGTACGTTACGCTTGAGCCGTGCTCTCACGAGGGTAAGACCGGCCCCTGCACACAGGCTATAATTAAAGCTGGGTTAGCGAAAGTTTTCATCGCGATGATCGACCCGTCGGAGCACGCCGGCGGTAAAGGCATTGAGCAGTTGCGTAACGCGGGAATCGAAGTTCAAACTGGCATCTGTGAGACTGAAGCGAGAATACTAAACGCCCCTTTTATCAAATATGCAGCTACCGGAAGGTGCTGGGTGACATTGAAATGGGCACAGAGCATCGACGGCAAAGTCGCCACAGCCGAGCCGCAACCGTCGGGGAGAGGTTGGATTTCCGGCGAACAAAGCAGAAAAGACGTTCACAAATTACGCCGGCGCGCCCAGGCGATATTAGTTGGCATAAATACAGTAATCGCCGATGACCCGCTATTAACGGCCAGGCCAAGCAAAGGAAAAAAACTCACGAGAATCGTTTTAGACAACCACCTAAAGCTTCCGCTGGATTGCAATCTGATTAAGACAGCCAAGAAAAGTCCAGTATTGATATATACGAGAGAAGACACAATCCGGGTAAATCCGGAACTTGCAGAAAAGATTACCAAAAAGGGGGCCGAGGTGCTTGCTTATCCGGATATGGAAGGCCGCTCCAACCTGCAATTTTTACTCGATGAGTTGAGTAAGCGCGGCATCGGTCATCTGCTTGTCGAGGGCGGGCCGAGGGTGCTGACCTCGTTTTTAAAAGAGCAGCTTGCCGATGAGATTGTCGTTTATATAGCGCCGAAGATATTAGGGGCGCAGGGCAGTGTCGATATAACCGGCCCGATGGCTGAATTAACACAGGCTGTCGGATTGCATTACGTTGATATTGAGCGCTTCGGAGACGATGTTCGCCTGACCGGAAAAGCGCTCAGTGAAATTTCAATCTCACTCTGAAAATAATTTGGGAATTGGATGAATGGATAAAAGAGAGGTAGTTAAATTAGCGATTGAGGGACGCAGGGTCCCGTACGTTCCGTGGCAGTGTAACTTTACTTTGGAAGCGGCTGAGAAGCTGCGGAATCATTTTGGCCGGGACGATTTGGACCGGGTCATGGACAACCATTTTGTCAAGTTAGGCAGGAATATGGGTCTTTTTACCGCTCTCGGCAACGACCGTTTCCGTGATTTCTTCGGGGCAGTGTGGGACCGCAGCGTGGACAAGGACATCGGCATCGTTGAGAAATATGTTTTGCCGGAGCCCACACTTGCCGGATATGAGTTTCCCGATCCGTTAGACAGGCGATTCTTTGAGAATATCCCTGAGCTGCTGTCCGAGTACGGGGATTGTTTCCGGGTCTTTAAGATTGGATTTTCGCTATACGAGCGGGCCTGGGCGATGCGGGGGATGGAGAATTTGATGATGGATTTTTTGGACCATCCGGACTTCGTGCACGAGCTTTTGCAACGAATAGCCGACTATAACATCGCCCAGATTACCGAAGCCCTGAAGTACGATATAGACGCGGTCTATTTCGGCGATGACTGGGGCCAGCAGAGGGGCCTGCAGATGGGGCCGCGGCTGTGGGCGGAGTTTATCCGGCCGGAATTGAAGCGGATGTACTCGGTGGTTCGGGACGCGGGCAAGTACGTTACTATCCATTCGTGCGGCAAGGTGGAAGAGCTTTTTGATGATTTGATTGAGATTGGGCTTAATTGCTTTAATCCGTTTCAGCCGGAGGTCATGGACGTCTTTGACCTTATGAAAAGGTACAAGGGACGGCTGGCATTTCACGGGGGGCTGTCCACGCAGCGGACCCTGCCATACGGCTCGGTTGAAGATGTTAAGAAGGCGACAATCAAGCTGTTAGAAGCAGGTAAAGATGGCGGCTATATCTTCGCACCGGCCCACGCCGTCGAGGGCGATGTCCCATTAGAGAATATGTTGGCATTTATAGAGGTCCTCCACACCCAGAACGGCTACAGGTGGTAGATTTCTCGTCTGTGGCCGATTTTGAATATATCAATCAGCGAATCTTTATCTTCGATGGAATAGACTATTCTGTAATCGTCCTGTCGAATGCGATATCGCTCCTTTCCTGAAAGTTTCTGCGAGCCGGGAGGTCTCGGATTTTCGGCAAGGGATTGAATGCGTTTGATAATTCTTCGCAGGTCTTTCTTCGGGAGAGCTTCCAGCTCTTTTGCAGCGGATTTTTTGATAGTTACTCTATATTTTGCCATTTTTCCTGAGCTTCTTCAAAACATCCTCAAACGGCAGGCTTGGCTCTTTCCTGCGCTGCTCGAAAGCCGACAGGTCAATGGAATCCTCCGCTAAGGAAAGTTTAATCGCATCCTGAACCAGCTCCGACATAGAATGTTCCGTTTCCGCCGCTTTTATGCGTAATGCGTGATGCAAATCAGAATCCAGATAAACGGTAGTTCTTTTTATATTGGCCTTCATATTATCACCTCGTTAATGGTATCATAACATTATAACGTCTTGATGTCAAGATGCCGTTAATATATTTTTCTGGTTTTTTATCATTTTTGCTGGTCGGTTAGCTATAGGCCATCCCCAAGCTTGTGCCCGCTAAAGCGGGTACTGTACTTGGGGCTGCCACCCTGTTGATTTTGACGGAATCAGAAAGTGAGCTAAAGTGCCTAAAGTGAGCTAAAGTGAGCTAAAGTGAGCTAAAGTGAGCTAAAGTGAACTAAAGTTAAGGAAAATCGATACTTTTGCTCGTATTTATTTTTCAAAATTTTTTTATTGCTTCTTTCTATTTGCTGGTAAAATATAATGGCCGGAGCAACTAAGCACGGGTCCAAGTGCCAGGTTTGAGGTTGAAACAACCTGGGGCGTTAGGACAAGGCCTTCAAAAGGCTTGCAATCCGGGGTTCCGGAGCGCCTACCTCTTTGTGACAGTCTGCTCCGGCATTTTTTTATTTCAACACTTTTTTCAGATTCCATATTCTTAAGTTTAGCAGGTCTTTGCTGCCGGCAGCAGGTTGTTCCCCGGCCGGTCGAACGAGCCCTTTTCGGTCGGTTCCTATGCTGACATAAAATCAAACTTACCCATAATACCTGACGTTATAACGTTATCTTTGGGTATTTTTTCCTTGATTTGCAGCATAAAAAGATGTATAATTATATTGTGTTTTTAGCGGCCTTCGGAGCGCTGAAAGGAGAAGGGAGTGCAATTCCTTTTAGTCGGCTTTTTTATAGGGCCTGCAAAGGCATCAACCTGACATTAGGTATGCTATAAATATTCACAGGAGGTATGAATCTTCGGTTTTTATCGGTTGTTATGGATAAAGATTATCACATTAGCGATAACCCATATTCGTTTTTTGGGTTAACTCGGTAAAGGCTTAAACCGATATATTAACGGAAATTTTGTGGCATAAAAACGAGGATTGAATATCCGTCTAAAGGATTTTCTTCTCATTTTTCTGCCCGGAGGTGCGAAAGGGGATATAAAATGAAAAGATTTCTGAATATCTCGGTTGTTTTACTGGTGTTTGTTTTTTTGGTTTCTTCCGGTTGCGAGAGTGGGAATGGTCTTTTTGGGGCCAAGGAGGAAGAACCGGAACTACTGCAGGCTGAAAAGTATTTTTGGGCCAGTGACCACGAACCTATAACTATAGCTCCAATAAGAACGGCGCCTCCTTCCACAAAGGAGTCTGTTGTTGACTCAACAAAGCTGGTAGCTATCGATGGGGTCGGCTCGTCTGTAGTCTCAAGGACCTATCCCTGGACAGAATGCGGGGTTATTCAGTTAGACAAGACTGTGCCGAAGGAAGTTGAGCTAAACAGAACGTTCGATTACTTCATCAAGGTGACAAATCTAACGGACGTGAAGCTGACCGATATTCTGATAACCGAAGAGCTTTCAGATAATTTCGATTTCACAAGCGCAATTCCTGCAGCGAGAGAAGACCTGAACAAACTTGTGTGGGAAATACAGTCGCTTGGACCAAAAGCGAGCAAGCTAATTACGGTTTCCGGTGTGGCTACGCAGACCAATCCCCTTGAACACCGCACAAATGTTATTACTCCCATCATTCCGGCCCTTGTCGCCATAAAGGTTGTCCAGCCCAGGCTGGAGCTGACAAAGACCGCGCCGGTCGAGGCCTTGCTGTGTGAGCCGATTCCGGTGGTATTCGTGGTGGCCAATTCAGGAACAGGGTCCGCACGAAACGTCAAAATCGTAGAAACACTTCCTGCAGGGCTGCTGACGGTCGACGGCAATAGCAAATTAGTATTTGATGTAGGCACCCTGACGGAGGGTCAGTCGCAGCAATTTTCGGGTGAACTGCGGGCCACTAAGACGGGCAGCTATACCAGCAAGGCAGTGGCCAGCTCAACTACCGGTCTGAGTGCTGAATCGGCGGAAACCACAACGCTCGTTGACATGCCTGTGCTGACAATCACCAATGACGGTCCTCAACAGCAGTACCTTGGTCGACCATTAACCTATGAAATAATAGTTACCAACAACTCAACTATACCGGCGAAAAATACGGTTATAGAGGATAATATTCCGGAAGGAGTAACCTCAACAGAAGCAAGTACAGGTGCAAAACTCGCCGGTTCAAAATTAATCTGGGAACTCGGTACTCTTGCACCTAACACTTTCAAAAAGGTACGTGTATCCTACCTGCCAACTGAAGCGGGCACGCTGACGAATAGTGCAATTGCAACTGCATATTGCTCAGAGGCTGTGACTGCTTTGGCGAAGACCCTGATAGCCGGTATTTCTGCGGTGGCGCTGGAAGTCGTTGACGTCGATGACCCGGTTAAAGTAGGCGCCCGCACGACGTATGTAATCAGTGTAACGAACCAAGGCTCTGCTGCTGCCACAAACGTTCGTATTGCTTGTATTTTGGAAGATAATGTTCAATACGTTTCGTCAGCCGGCGCGACCGCCGGTTCCGTTGAGGAGCTGATGGTGAATTTTTTCCCGTTAAGCAGTCTTGCACCGAAGGCCAGAGCGGCCTGGCGTGTGGTCGTCAGGGCCGTAAAGCCGGGAGATGTACGCTTCAAAGTCGTCATGAACGTTGACCAGCTTACACGGTCTGTTGAAGAATCAGAATCTACACATCTGTACGAGTAGTTATGGTGATATGATATTGAAACAATATGGGCTAAAGCTCATCCTACCTGCTACAAAAACAGGAACCCCCTTTGTTCATATTTAGGTTCTACGTTTCCTTATACGCCCCTGGATTAAGAGCCTATCCAAATAACCCGCTCTATTGCGGCCGGCTGCAAAGCCCGATGCATGCGTTGTCGGCCAAAAAAGTTCTCAACGTGGAGAAAACCACGCCTCCGAGCCTTTTTGGCCTGCCGCCTTGGCCTCGAACTTTTCGCTCGGCCTCATAACGCCCCGGTTATTCGGATAAGCTCTAAGAATTGGCTGTTTTTTTTCCTTGATTAGTGGAAAAAAGGTGGTTAGATAAATGTTGTATAATATACCTGTCAGCCAGTAACAGTTTTATGGGAGGTTTAAGATGCGAGTGATAGAACTTTTGGACAAGTCGGCGGTTCGTTACGAGGTAACTGAACACCCGCCAGCCTTTACGGCACAGCAAGTGGCGGCAGTAGAGCACGAGCCGGGCAAATACGTAGCCAAACCGGTGATAGTCAAAGCCGACGGAAAATACATGATGTGTGTGCTTTCAGCGTGTTACAAGATTGACTTGGGGGCGTTGAAAAGTCAACTGGGCGCTAAATCAGTTGAATTAGCCCAGGAAAAGGAAATCGGCAAGATATTCGACGATTGTGAGCTGGGAGCTGAGCCGCCGTTCGGCAACCTGTACGATTTGCCTACTATTATAGACAAGGTCCTTGAGAAAGACGACCACATCACGTTCCAGGCCGGCACGCATGAAAAAGCGATACGGATGAGCATGGATGATTACAAAAAACTGGTTGAGCCTAAGGTGCTTGAGTTCAGCTATCACATGACGTCGTGATTGCAAATTGTCACGGTGCATGTATAAAAACCCCCAGGTAATAACCTGGGGGCTAAACGCTCATAGAGTTTGATAATGAGCTTAGTCGATTTCGTCGTCGATCCAGGCCAGGAGCTCTTTCAGGTCGTCGAGAGTGATATCACCCATGTGGGCGATTCGGAAGGTTTGGTCTTTCAGCTTGCCGTAGCCGTTTCCGAAAATAGTATTGTGCTTTTGCTGTATTGCATTGATAGTTTCGGCGACGTTGATCCCGCGAGTATTCTTGACAGTTGTGAGGGTGTTAGAGGCGTACTTTTCGTTGCATAAGAGGTCAAATTTTTCTTTGGCCCAGGCCCTTACAAAATCACCCATTTGTTTATGTCTTTCCCAGACATTGTCCATACCCTCCGCCAGCAGCTTTTTGCACTGGTAATTCAGGGCCATAATATGAGGGATATTCGGCGTTGTAGGTGTCTGGTTTTTCGCGGCCATTTTTGCAAAAGCCTGGAAGTCAAAGTAATAACCCCGGTTGGGGACATTTTTGCTTTTTTCCAGGGCCCTGTTGCTAACCGCAGCCACAGCTAAGCCCGGCGGAATTGCAAAGGCCTTCTGGACCGAGGCGAACACTACGTCCCAGCCAAGCTCGTCAAAATGCATAGGCAAACCAACCATTCCACTGACCGCATCAACAAAAACAAGGACATCCGGGTATTTTTCCCTCATCATTTTGCTGATTTCATAGACCGGATTTGTCAGGCCTGTGCTTGTCTCGTTATAAACGAGGGTAACAGCAGCGTATTTGCCGGTGGCAAGTTTTTCGTCGATCATCTCAGGCAGTGTAGGTTTGCCCCACTCGACCTTCAGCTCCTCTACGTTTCTGCCGCAGCTCCTGGCTACGTCTGCCCATTTGTCACTGAAAGCACCGCAGCAGGTTGCCAGAACGGCTTCGTCAAGACCAACACAGTTGCGAATGGCGGCCTCCCAGACTCCTGAGGCTGAGGACGTGAAGAGAAAAATGTTCTGGTCGGTAAAGAGGATTTTTTTGAGCATATCAACTGTTTCGCCATGCAGTTGAGCATACTCTTTTCCGCGATGTCCCAGTGTCGGGCGTGCGAGCTGCTGTAGGACGTCTTCGTTGACCTTTACCGGCCCGGGAATGAATAATCTCGGTGGGTTTTTCCAATCTACCATATAATCTGCTCTCTTCTTTCTGTCATTCCCGCGAAAGGCCTGCCCTGAGCGAAGCCGAATGGGCGGGAATCTATACTATTTTTGTTAATAGGTCCCTGCTTTCGCAGGAGATGACGTTAAATAAATCGGTATTACAATTTTTGAATCGTCAGGCCTGTATATACTTTCGGATAAAAGTAAGTTGATTTTTGCGGCATTCTTTCACCGGCATCCGTAACCATTTTTAGCTGCTGCATCTTTACCGGATTCATAAAGAAAGCTGCCTGTTTTTGCCCTGCGTCAACCTGAGAGATTGACTCGTCTATTGCATTGGGGGTGTCTTTTACGTATTCAAGATTTTCACCTTTGACTAACCTTTCTTCGTCAATGCCCAAAAGTTGTTCCAGAATAAGCTTATGCAGGATGGATACGTCGAGCTCTCTCCAGGCCGTACTCATATCAGGCACAAACGAGTCCATCACTTTTTTGTCCCTCAGGACAGCAACGTAAAAGGCATTATTTGAGCCGTAGATTCCAAAAGCATTTTTATTGTTGTCATGCTCGGCTTTCATTTTCGCAAGCATCTTTTGCCTTGCGTCCATTTTAGTCTTAGGTGAATCGAACTTGAACTCGGTAAGCTCGAAGTTTTCTTTGAGCTCGGCAATTAGTTTCTCATAACAGAAGTTTTCGAGATTACCGACAAGTCGGTGAGTGGCTAAAACTATCAGCCCTTTCTGAGAGGTGTTGGCAAAGGCGAACATTTGATACTTAGCGGTCGTGTTGCCGCTTTCCTTGGAGTAATTCAAAGCCGTCGTGTAGCGGTGATGGCCGTCGGCTATGATGCAGCTTTTGTCGTTCATCATTTTCGCTATTTGCTCAATATCTTCCCTGGCGGTTATCGTAAAGAGACGATGTCGTACATTCTGTTCATCGATAGAATCGATAAGTGCTCTGGTGGTTGTGGCTTGATTTATGATTTTGTCTGCGATTTTTTGCTCATCTTTATAAAGCATAAAGACCAAACCGAACCTGGCTGCGGTAGCTTTTTTAAGATTGAGTCTGTCGAGCATTGGTTTATCGAAGATTTGTTCGTGAGGCCTGACGGCTTCTCCGAAGTCTTCGAGCTTGGCCAAAGCGATAAAGGCCAGACGCTGAAACTGTGTGCCGGCCAGCTCAAAGTCCTGGACATAAGCATAGATAGTCTCAGCGGTGTCCTGCTTTAATGCGCCTTGCTCTATCCATTTGTTGAGATAGTCGGCGGCCCTTGTGTATTGATTATTCTCGCCGTTATCAGAAGCAGTTGTCTTGCCTTTGGTTATCCGCACGATATTATGCTCGCTCTTTTTATAGAGCTGTTCCTGCTGGGCGGGGCTGATAATATCATAAGGAGGAGCAATACAGCTGCCCACATCGCCAACTACCGCCTCATCAAACCTGAATGCTTTGAACGGCTTAATTTGCATATTTGTGTCTCGTATTCGACATCGGTGTCGATTCACTTATTTAAGATTGTCAAAATTGCAAAAGCGGGGAATAATAACAAAGAATGGGGAAATTGTCAAATACGAACAAGATATTTTAAAGAAGCAGATGCGGCTGGATAAGCACTTTTAAGATGGGGATATTCCGCATAACACTATTCTAAAATGAAAGGCAGGCACGCAGGTAAAAAATTTTTATGAAAATTTACTAACGTTCGTGGATTTGGCGAGTCTATAAGAATAAGGAAGTGTTAGTGAATGACAGTTTGAAATTCCAAACCAGTGATATTGAGAGATTGGTTAAGGCGAGCCAGGCCGGGGATAGAGGTTCGTTTGACAAGCTTATCCGATTGTATCAACGGCGGGTGATATCTGGGCTATTGGTACGGGGATTGTTTGGAGATTTTAGCCTTAGCTGATACTCTGGGAAGTTCCCGCGAGTTCGTACAGAAAAGGCTGTGGAGTTTTTTCCCCTTCGCAGCCTTTTTTCGCTATGTGCAAAAAAGAACTACTCGGTTGTTGGTTTTATTTAATCAGTTTTTACATTGGCTTTTCTGCCAGGTATTGGTTTATTGCCGAAGCGGCTATTCGGCCCTGGCCCATTGCGAGGATGACGGTTGCGGCGCCGGAGACGATGTCTCCACCTGCGTAAACGCCCGGTACCGAGGTGGCCATAGTTTCCTCGTCAACCACGATAGTGCCCCACTTGGTGGTTTCCAATTCCGGCATCGTCTGCGGGATGAGCGGATTGGGCTTATTGCCGATAGCTACGATGACCGTGTCAAGCTCCATTGTAAACTCTGAGCCTTCGATGGGAACAGGCCGGCGTCGGCCGGAATCATCCGGCTCGCCGAGCTCCATTTTGATACACTCCATAGCCACCACACGGTGATGGTCGTCGCCAATGATACGGACGGGATTATTAAGGAGCTTGAACTTGATGCCTTCTTCTTCGGCATGGTGTATTTCCTCGTCACGGCCGGGCATCTGTTCGCGGGCCCGGCGATAGACGATAGTAACGTCGGCACCTAAGCGTAAGGCCGTTCGTGCCGAATCCATAGCTACGTTGCCGCCGCCTATAACGGCGACACGCTCGCGTTTTATGGGGGGAGTGTCGTACTTCGGAAACAGATAGGCCTTCATCAAATTGGAACGGGTCAGGTATTCGTTGGCTGAGTAAACGCCTACCAGGTTTTCGCCCGGGATTCTCATAAATGAAGGCAGACCGGCCCCACTGCCGATGAAGACGGCACCGTAACCTTCCTTATCAAGCAATTCGCGGATGGTACTATTGCGGCCGACTACATAGTCCATCACGAACCTGACCCCAAGTTTTTTGAGGTAATCCACTTCAGCCTGAACAATTACCTTGGGCAGGCGGAACTCGGGAATACCATAAGTCAGGACTCCTCCGGGTTCCTGCAGGGCCTCGAAGACAGTGACCTCATGTCCGAGTTTTATAAGGTCGCCCGCGACGGTAAGCCCGGCAGGTCCCGCACCTACGATGGCCACCCTTTTGCCGGTTTTGGCGGGGATTTGCGGGACCTTTATGTTGCCGCTGTTACGCTCATAGTCAGCGACGAACCGTTCCAGCCTGCCGACAGCTACAGGTTCGCTTTTGACGCCAAGCACACAGAGCTTCTCGCACTGTTCCTCCTGTGGACATACCCGCCCGCAGACCGCCGGCAGTGCATTTTGCTCCTTGAGCTTCCAGGCCGCCTCAATGAACTTGCCCTCCTGTACCAAAGCAATAAAGCCGGGTATATCGACATTAACCGGACATCCCTTTATACACTTCGGCTTCTTGCACTTTAGACATCGGCCGGCTTCAAGCATAGCGGTTTCTTCCGTGTAGCCGTATGGGACTTCCTCGAAGTTTCTGGCCCGGTCTTCCGGGGCCTGCTCCGGTATTGGTTGTCTGGGAATCTTTTCTTTCTTTTTATCCATATCTTATGCTTTGCTTATGTTCAGGGCAGGCACCTGCAATTATGTTCGCTTTTTTTGTGGGGTACCACAGATTCAGTACGTCCTACCAGATGTATCTCTTCGGCACTATACGCCGCACGCCGATCCCAAAACTCATCCCAATCGACAAGATGCGCATCGAAGAACGGCCCATCCACACATGCAAACTTCGTTTGGTCACCGACTGTTACGCGACAGGCCCCGCACATGCCGGTGCCGTCCAACATAATCGGGTTCAGGGCAGCCAACGTTTTTACGCCGAACGGTTCTGTCTCCTGAGCCATCAACATCATCATAAAGGGACAACCCACAGCGACGACAAGGTCGATTTTTTCACCATCTTTGAGTTTTTGTCCAATCACATCAATCACATGTCCCTTGATGTTCAAAGAACCGTCAATTGTTGTCTGGATTAACTCATCTGATACAGCTTGAAGTTTTTCTTTGTAATAATGCTTATAGTGACTGCGGGCTTCCGTGATAGTGATAACCCGATTGCCGGCTTCTTTTAACGCCGGGGCGATTCGAAGGATTGCTCCAATTCCATAACACCCCGCAGTCAGGGCCACCGTGCCGTAGCGCTTGATTTCCAGAGGAATGCCCAGCGGCCCTACCACGTGGGCTATTCTTTCTCCCGCTTTCAAGAGCACGAGCTTGCGGCTGGACTGGCCCACTTCCAGAACTATCAGGGTGATAGTTCCCTTTTCAGCATCCCAGTCACACAACGTGAAAGGCACACGTTCGGATTTCTCATCGACCATAATAATAACAAACTGGCCGGGCTGGGCTTTTTCCGCCACGTTCGGTGCTTTGATTACAATTTCGTGTATGTTCGGGGAAATCTCAGATTTTTCCAGAATTTCGAATCCCTCTGTTTTCTTGCTTTCGACTTTGGGGGATATGGGAGTATCGTCAACCGGCAGTTCCTGCAGAGCCAACACTTTTTCATCGATGCGATGACCTCGGAAGAAGGTTCGTCTAAGTTTGGCATTCGTAGCGGCGGCAGGAGCATCCTTGGGCTGGGCCAACAGTTCGGCTGAGATTCCCAGCTCCCGGGTGATTGCACCGGCTGACTCATACGCAAAATCTTTGGCCCCCATTGCCCGGGCCAGCGAGCTGATTATCCACCATTCGGCTTTAGCCTGGCCCAGCGGTTCACACGCTTTATGCAGGGGCCTTTTTTGCCCCGAGCCATCGAGGATAGTCCCACTAATCTCGGCGAAAACCGCCGCCGGCAGCACAATATCAGCACGTTCGCTCACAGCGGTGGGGTAACAATCCTGCACAATCAGCAGCTCAAGTCCATCCAGATTCGCCGAATCGACGAAATTGCCCGTCAGCAGTGCTGCTTTTGTACCTTTCGGCAGCGAAGTTCGCGAAATGCCCCGCGCATCAGGCTCAAGCTCAATATAGTTTTTCGATTTCATTACCTCATTGGTGAACTTCTTAAAGATATGGCGGTCCTCAAGAGTGCTCGTTGTATCGCAGACCATCGTGAAACCATCACCGAGGAATTCCTTTAGTTTTCCGGCTGTGCTTTCGAGAGCTTCCTCCCATTCGGTTTGGCGCAAAACCTCGCCGACACGCACGTAGGGCATACTCAACCGGTCGGTACCATTTAGAAATTCGGGAATAGCAAATCGACCCAATACACAAACGGGGACATCCTCATTCACTGCTTTTGCGGTAATAAGTTTCCTACCATCGGCATCAAGCTCTAAGGCGCACGCTGCCTCGCAGAAAATACAGGTTGATTGTGTGATGGTGTCCGGCTTGCCGTACCATTTGGCGTACCTCTCAGCCAGGGTGCCGGTCGGACATACATCGATACACGAGCCGCAGAATTGACAACCTGCATCGGACAGTGAGCATCCGAAGGCCTGGCCGATATGTGTCTTGCTGCCGCGACCAATGAAATCAATGGCTGCCTTGCCCTGTTGATGTTTACAAATGCGAACGCAACGGCCGCAAAGAATGCAGAGGTTAAGGTCGCGGTCGATGAATGGATTTGACCGGTCAATCGGCCGATGGTGATAGGACGGCGGAACAGGCAAGTCTGAAAAGCCCAGTTCCTCAGATAAGGCACGCACCTCACAGACCTCTTTATTGTTACAGGTATGGCATCCGGTGGTGCGACCTGCTTTTTCCGCTTCGGGCCGATATTGTTCACAAAGCTCCCGCCTGCTGCAGAGAAGGCAGGCGCTGGGATGTTCGAGCATCATTAGCGCGAGGATATTTCGGCGCAGATTCTGCAATGCCTTCGTATTGGTTTGCACTACCATTGCCTCGGCTGCGGGTGTCGTGCACGAAGTCGGATAGCCGCGCATACCTTCGATTTCGACCACACAAAGCCGACATGCGCCGAACGGTGACAAATGCGAGTGCGTACAAAGATGAGGAATCGAAACATCGTGCCGCAGGGCGCATTGCAAAATCGTTTCTTCTTTGTCGGCGGTTACTGTTTTTCCGTCTATGGTTAGTTTCACTTTAACCGATTCCTTTTTACTTACAGTGTCCAACAAAATTGATTGCTTGACACGATTGTCATTCTGACCGAAGCGAAGAATCTCATTGTTTTAAACGTGAGAAGAGACCCTTCGCTGCGCTCAGGGTGACATATTGGTTTTTGTTAGAACTATTTAGTCTTACCCTTCTTTTCTTTACGCTGCTCGTATCTTGTCAGTTCGCCGCTGCGGCGATAGACGGCGGCATAAACTGGTGGACAGGTGCTCAGGCACGCGCCGCACTGGATACAGATTTCCTGGTCGATAACGTGGAGTTTTTTCTTCTCGCCGCTGATGGCCTCAACGGGGCAAACCCGCGAGCAGGCACCGCAGCCGGAACACCGGTCCCGGTCAATGTGATAGCTAATCATCCTGCTGCAGACAAAGGCGGGACACCAGCCTTTGTCAATGTGCTCTTCATACTCCTCTCGAAAATAACGCAGCGTTGTCAGTACCGGGTTAGGTGCGGTTTGGCCGAGTCCGCACAATGAGCCGTCTTTGACGGTCTGTGCGATTTCTTTAAGATTATCGAGGTCGGCTGTTTCACCTTCTCCGGCTGTGATGCGCTCCAGAATACTCAGCATTGCTCGTGTTCCGACCCGGCAGGGAGCACACTTGCCGCAGGATTCTTCCTGCGTAAATGAGAGAAAGTATTTTGCAATATCGACCACGCAGGTGTCTTCGTCGAGCACTACCATCCCGCCGGAGCCCATAATGCTGCCGGCCTTAGTGAGCGATTCGTAGTCAACGGGCAGGTCCATTTTTTCGGCTGGGATGCAGCCGCCCGAGGGCCCGCCGGTCTGTACTGCTTTTAGCGCCTTTCCTGCGGGAATCCCGCCTCCGATGTCGTACACTATATCCTTGAGTGTGATACCCAACGGCACCTCGACCAGACCTGTCCGCTCGATTTTGCCCGCCAGTGCGAACGTTTTCGTTCCTTTGCTGGACTCGCTGCCGTATTGAGTGTACCAGTCAGCCCCGTTGCGGAGAATCGACGGCAAATTGCCCAGCGTCTCCACGTTTTGGATGACTGTTGGTCTGCCCCACAATCCACTTACGGCAGGAAACGGCGGTCGAGGCTGCGGCATTCCACGCTGGCCTTCGATAGAAGCTATCAGCGCTGTTTCTTCGCCGCATACAAATGCGCCCGCGCCTTTCTTTATGGTCAGCTCAAAAGAGAAACCCGAGCCTTGAATGTTCTCGCCCAGCAGGCCCAGTTCTCGCATCTGAGAGATGGCGACCTGCAATCGATGTATAGCTAAGGGATATTCGGCCCGGCAGTAGATGTAACCCTGCGATGCCCCTAATGTAAAAGCCGCAATCAGCATACCTTCCAGTACGGCGTGTGGGTCGCCTTCGATAAGCGAGCGGTTCATAAATGCGCCGGGGTCGCCCTCGTCGGCATTGCATATCAAGTATTTCGTTTGCCCGGACGCATTACGACAAAACTGCCACTTGCGCCAGGTGGGAAATCCGGCGCCTCCGCGTCCGCGCAGACCTGCAGCCTTGACTTCTTCGAGAGTCTTATCAGGCCCTATCTCAAGCGCCTGCAGAAATCCGCGATAGCCTTCGCGGGCCAGATAGTGATACGGATTTTCCGGATCTATTAAACCGCAGTTACGCAGGATATTGCGAACCTGCTGACGCATCATCGGATGTGCGTCGAAATCCTCGATGCCATTCAGTTCTCCCGGTGTCATTTTACCTAAAGCCCATTGCTTGCAGGGGTCATCACCCAGAACGTGATTTTCGAGAATATGGATTATTTCATCGGGTCCGATATTTCCATAACATATACGTGGCGCGTCGCTTTTATGCACGATTACCAGCGGCTCAAAAGAGCACGGCCCGAGGCAGCCTACTTCGACGACCTGGGCATTCAGTTTTTTTGCCTCGATATGGCTGCGAAGGCGCTGCAGAACTTCTCCGGCACCGGCGGCGCGACCGCACGTTGCCGCACCAACGAAGAAAATAGGAACTTCACTGTCCTGGAGCTTGCGCCATTGAGCTTGAGCTTCGGTAAAGGCTTGTCGAAGACCCCTTCCAACATGGGGTTGCAATGATGTCATGTGTTCTCGTCGTCCTCCTTGCCTGTCTCGGCTTGGCCGAGCCAAGACGGGCCGGCGTATTGAGAAAGTATGGATGGGATTTTCTTCGTGGTTATTTGTGCATGCACCTTGCCGTCTACCGAGACGACCGGCGCCAGTGCACAGCAGCCCAGACAAGCCACGCGTTCGAGGTCAAATTTGCCATCTTCGGTGGTTTGGCCGGACTTGATTCCCAGATGCTGCTGTAACTCCTGGAGGAGCTGGCGGCCCCCACGAACGTGGCAGGCTGTTCCCTGACAGCTCCGGATGGTGTGCTGCCCCGGAGGACTGAAACGAAACTGCGTATAAAACGTGGCTACTCCGTATATCTCGTTGGCCGATATCCCCATCAGCCTCTCCAGCTCTTCTACTGCTTCTTCCGACAAGTAGCCGAATTTTTCCTGTACGTCCTGCAGGATTGGTATAAGGCTCCCGCGGTTTGCAGGGTATCTCGCTAAAATATCCGTAATTTGAGACGAATTTTCTTTTGCTGGTCTAATCATTCTTGCGTACAAGCCCAAAAAAAGCGTATAGCTGTAATTTACTTCGAAGCACAACTTTTCCGCTATAACTTCGCGCGACACTTTTGTTTTTTTAGGCCGAATTCCCTAAAAGGTTGGGATTATTACATAGACCGGCCCGTATGTCAAGAATTTTCGTGCGCTGTAACGTTTTAGAAGTGCGTGTTGAGAATTGATATCGCAGCTGTCCGGTGTTATATCCGGCCGAGCTTGTTGAGGCTGGTTTGTCGAAGTCGGAGTTTTAGACCGAAGCTGCCATATAGTCAAACCTGATTATCAGGTTAGTTTGCTTATTACTCGTACCAGCGCTTTATTTCGAAGCGCACTAACTCGTCATTCATACTTACATCTCTCAGCGAGGCGTCATACATAAAGACACCGGAGTTTTGCATGTCAAAGGTCTTGCCTACAACTGCTCCATATACGGTGGCGCTATTGTTCATTATTACATCTGCATTAGGGGCATAAATTGCCCCGTATAAATCACTGCTGTTCTTAAATATTATAGTCTCACAACTATCAAGGCCATATATTTGTAGTTGCTTTGCGTCTTCGGTCAGGTTATTGACAGCGCTTGAGTTTTTGCCTTCAAAATCCCCGCCTAAATACAGAGTCAGAGAGGAACCCTCCTCTATCTGCAGCTCAGCAGAATTACCGAGGATTATGTCGCCGGTAATATAGAGGGTAACGTCCCCACTAATTATAACTGTTTCGCTGTTCCCGAGGTCAATGCTGCTATACTTGCCAGAACTGGTTATTGTTGTATTCTCTATTATGTCTCCACCGGACGGCAAAGTCTGGAGCGCCTCCGGCACCGTTACTGGTGGCAGCTCCACTTCCTCGGTCAAGGCTGTACTCTGACCTTCGATGGTTGCACCGCTTTTCAACTCAATAGCGGTCTCAGGGTCTCCTCCCACACCCACAGCAACGTCACCCTTTATAGTTGCCGAGTTTGCCAGCCAGACAGAGCCTTCTGCGGTACTGTTCGTGCCAACTTTAAGATTTGCGTCGCCAGCGTCGTAATTGTACCAGTCTACCTCATCCGCATTAGCCAGGTTTATGAATCCTTCCGTGAAAATTGCTGCTTCAAATGGCCCCCGCAGTTGTAAAGTGCAGCTAACTGTTCTTTGGGCCTGATTGGAAGTTCCGGTAGATTGTATGGTATAGACGCCGGCATCACTTGTAACCGTGTAATTATAAACCGCATCGCAATTGGGCAGGCTTACTTCTGTTTCCAGCGGCAAGCTGCTTCCATCCCAGGGTTTGACTTTCAACTTCTCGTTCATTTCAAACAGAGCCTTTGTCAGTCCGGCGTCGGCGGCACATCGAGCTGTAATATCCGAGGTGGTTCGCAAAGAAATGGTACGACTGTTCAAACCCATACTGAGCAGCCCTGTCCCCATTGCAAGCAATATTAAGACCACAACTATGGCCAGCGGTATGGCAGAGCCACGTTTTTTAGATTGTAGCAGCCTGTTCATATTCTAATCTCCAACCAAAACAAGTCGATACCCACGACCCAAAAACCTGATTCTGATGAGGAAGATTAAATAGCGGCTTCAGCCCCCAATTTTGCTGTTTTACAGCTTACTTTGTTTTTATAGGCATAGCCTCTATATCCGAAATCAATAATTTAGGACTGCCCTCATACCAACGCTCGACTACAAAACGTACACCCTCGTCTTCCAGGCTGACTTCTCTAAGCGCTTCATCGTAGTATAAATTTCCCCCGTTCTTGAATTCAAAGCTATCGGCGACGATAGCACCGTAAACATCTCCGTTAGCATACAGGTCAATATTAGCGTTTGGGGCATAGATTACTCCAGTCCAATCGTTCTTGGCCTTGACGTCGAAGTTCTGTTCGCCTTCGCCTGTACCGTACAATTTTATTGTTAAGGCATCCTTGGAGGGATTTTCAGTACTGATACTGCTGCCATTGCCGCTGACAATATCTCCATCCAAGTAAATAGTCAAAGACGCTCCATCCTTTACAATAATCTCGCACGAATTACCGAGTTCGATATTTCCGGTGATGTACAAGACAACATGGCCATCTATTTTCAATATTCCCGCATCGACGCTCGATGCCAAGTCAATGTTGCCATATTGGCCGTTCCATGCTTCGGTAATTGTTATGGTTTTGCCCTTGGCTTCAATATCTGCCATCATATCGGTCAGTGTCGGCGGCGTTATCTGCGGCAAGGGGTCGTTTTCTGTTCCACCGAACTGGTCCCCGGTCGTCGCGCCCAGGTCTTTTATAACAGTATCCGGATCGCCCCCGAGGCCCACAAGAACATCACCCTTCACAATTACACCACTGTTGAGAACTACCATCGATTCCGCAGTGCTTTGTGTACCAATATCTACATTGAAATCGGTATCAAGTGAGTCCCCGGAGTTGTATCCATCAATGGTCGTACCGGATTTCAATACCAGACTTCCTTTCGTTAGAATCGCATGCTCAAATAATCCCTGCAGTCCTATGGTCGCATAGACTGTTCTTTGGGCCTGATCGGCTTTTCCAACGGACTGCATAATATAGCCTTTGGCGAGATTACCTGTAACGCTGTAACTGTAGGACGCGTCACAGTAGAGTAAGTTTATGTCTGTTGCCTTTGGCAGAGAGCTGACTGACCAGGGTTTAACTTTCAGATTTTCGTTCATTTGATACAGAGCCATTGTCAACCCTGTATCCGCAGCACATCGAGCTGTAATATCCGAGGTGGTTCGCAAAGAAAAGGTACGACTGTTCAAACCCATACTGAGCAGCCCTGTCCCCATTGCAAGCAATATTAAGACCACAACTATGGCCAGCGGTATGGCAGAGCCACGCTTTTTTGATTTTAGCAGCTTTTTCATATTTACCTCCCTCTCTTTTTAGGAAACAATTTTTTTAATTGTTCGTAACCGCAGACGTGATAAGTGTGTTCGTCTGCGTCCCGTTATCGAGTTTAAGTATCATTTGAATGGACCGGCCGAGTTGCTTGAACGTGCAACTGGATACATTCTCACAGACAGTCTCGATTGTGTCTGTTGCTAGGGGATTCAATTGGCCGTACTCAACATTCAGTTTACCACCGGACGAAGAGAAACGTGCATAGCGGTCAACTACAGTAGATGCATCATTTGCGTAGTAATAGACCTCAACCCAACCGCCGGCGGGATCGATTAAGAACTTTTCCCTGCTTGCCTTGCGCAATACTGCGTCAAACTTCCTCCTTGCTACGTAGCCGTCTGTAACTACATCTGAGTATATACGATCATACATGTAGTTCCAGCCGCGCTGGCCGTCAACTAAGGCCATGCCGATAGCAAGTATGACAATAATCATAATTGCCATGGCGGTTAGCAACTCGATAAGCGTAAAACCTCGTGAGGCTGTTAATCTTTTTTTAATCATCATCGTCTCCATCGGCCCTTATAAGGCGTAGGTTGTGAGCTTAAAAGATTTATCTGCATCATTAAGGCTGCTTTGTCCCTGCTCCCGCTGCGCCCAGGCTACAATGATATTCAATGCCCTCAATCCGGTACTAACGTCTTTCCACGATAAAGTTATATAGAAGTTAGCGCGATTTACCGTAACGGTGTAGCTTCCGAGGAGGTTAAAATCCGCGGGCTTGTCGGGGCCGGCGCTTGAAGTGATTGTCAAGGCTGTACCTAAATATGTTACTGGATCATAGGTCTGAATGCCTCCGAGGCCCCGCCAATTTTCACAGAGCATCAGTCCGATTCTGGAGGCGGTTATCTTTGAGGCAGCTTTTTTTGCATCCAAAGCGGAATAATATCTAAAATTGGAAGTTCCGATAAGAGCCGCTAAGAGGATAGTCATCGCTATTAATACGCCGACTAACGTGAGCCCCCGGCTACAACGAATTTTGCATGTTTTTGGGACCATTTTTTACTCTCCTCATTTGGGAAAAGGCCCTGTCCATTGAGACGACACTGTTCATTTTTACCGCCGGAGCTGCTTTTACGATGGTCGTCCCAGTACAAGATTTTAATCGACATAAACTGCCATTAAGTTTACATGAAAACCACGTCATTCAACCGATGACAATTAACCCCACAAGCTGTTCGAGCAATTACTGTACATTTCCTACTTGTTAAGGGTTATAGGTGTAATATCAGGTGTGTGAGCCTCTTCATCCCCCACAATATTTGCTATTTAAAGTATAGCACAAAAAACCACAAAAGCAAATAACTATCCCCTGTTAGAAGGGGTCTTCGACAGGTCTATTCGATATAGTGTGGTGTTATGGAAAATCAGGAGTTATAGTCTGTGCGTTTCAAACACCGGCTTATACCAATTGTAGTTAAAAAATTGCCGAAAAAATTGTACATTATACTAACTGATACCAATTCAACTTAATAAGTGCGCTTTATATAATGACGATTTATGATATAGTGGCCATTTATCCCACCCTCACGGCCGGAACGCTTTTAGAGTAAGGCGAAAGAATTAACTTGAATTCGTATGAGAGGGCCTGGATTCCTGCTTTCGGGCCTGTTGCCAAAGTTCAAAATGAACGTTTTGAGATTGCCGCGAGATTCTTCGAATCGCTCACAATGAACTGAAAACGCACTTTGTGTCATTGCGAGGAGCGCAGCGACGAAGCAATCTCGACTTTTTCAACAGACCCTTTCGCAGGAATGACAAGAGCAGGTAATCGGCAATCAATAAATAGAATTGGTATTATTTGGTTGGTCCGATATTTTAAGGCGGTAGCCACCGCCGGCAACAAGCAGAGGAAACATTGCGCGGGAAAAAACGCTTCGGTCATTACCATAACGCGGCAGCGTCCGAGAAAATCATTGTGATCTTATGGCAAAAGCTGATACTACTAATTTGCCGTCTGGTGCTTATGGTCTTCGGCGGCTTGTATTTCTTCCTGTTCCTGCTTTTGGTGCGAAACCACGGACCTGATTTTTGAGGCAAATTCAGAAATTGTCAGAGGAGGTAGTTTTTGCTGCTCGGCTTGAGCAGGCTTGTTGTTGTCGGCCTCGGCGGCAATGATGGCCTTTTGCACGGCCTGCTCAGCGGGTTCCTCAGTTAATGTCCTTAAGTATATAGAAGAGGAGGAGGCCTGCTGCTTGGCCCAAATCAATTTCTCTCGAATCAATTCCAAAAGTGCCAGGAATAATCCGATCATTGCAAGACGATTGGTTCTGGGTTCGAAAAGGCGTTCAAAAGTCATCGGGCCTTCTGTCTGCAGCCGATGCAAAATCTCTATCTGATACAAATCAATGGGCGTATCGTCCTTGATACGGCTGATGTCGACAATAGTGCCGGTGGCCTTGCATATTGAATCGAAGGCCTCGAGCAGGTCCCAGATGCTGACCTGCTCAATATCAATCTCGGGCTCGGCGTTGGGCTTTAGCCGTTCAACAATAGTGCCGGGTCGCGGGAAGCGTTCTTTTTGCTCATCGGCGGCGGCGTTGAGTAGATTAGCGGCGTCCTTGAACTTCTTGTATTCGAGGAGCTGGCGGATAAGCTCTGCGCGGGGGTCGGCTAAATCATCCTCTCCGAGCAGGGCGGACTCGGGTTCCGCTTTCGGCAGGAGCATTGCCGATTTTATCTGCATCAACGTTGCGGCCATCACCAGAAAGTCGCCGGCCAGGTCAATGTCGAGACTTTTGAGCATTTCGATGTAGTGGATATACTGGTCGGTTATTTTAGCGATGGAAATATCGTAAATATCCACCTCCTCCTTGCGGACCAGATACAAGAGCAGATCCAGAGGCCCTGAGAATATGTCAAGATTTACACGGTAATCGGCCAATTTATGCCCTCGGTATTATTGCTCCTGTCTCTCATTAGATTCCAAGATTTCCTGTGCTCGCTTAGCCTGGCTTTCAAGGACCTGCAATTCCGGGCCTTCCACAGCAGGTATCGAGTATATATTTGATGCGTTCTCACCGGTTGCAACTGATTCGATTCCATAATCAGCGAGCAATTGTTTCGCCAGCTCGGCTTCTATATAACTGGGGAACTGTGCAATTGTAACAAGCTTATCAGCCATAGTTACCTTCTCAATCCGACAGCCTGGCGGGCCTTTTCGAGCGTTTCCCGGGCTACGGCTTTTGCCCGCTCGGCGCCCTTGGCAAGGACATCTTTAACATAGTCGATATTATTTTCGAGTTCGGCTCTTTTCTGTCGGAACGGTTTGAAATATTCTGTCATCAGCTCGGCGAGGCGTTTTTTGGCCTGGCCGTAGCCCATGCCGCCGTTTCGATATTTGTTCTCCCAATCGGCCAACTCCTCCGGCGAGGCGACCAGCTTCAAAAGTGCAAAGACGTTGCATTTGTCGGGGTCCTTGGGGTCTTCGACCGTCGTGGAGTCGGTAACGATTTTCATAATCTTTTTTCTAACACTATCTTCCGGCTCGAATATCTCGATGGTATTTCCGTAGCTTTTGCTCATCTTTCGGCCATCGATGCCCGGGACGACGGCTACGGATTCGATGATGTGTTCTTTCGGCACGGTGAAGACTTCGCTATAAGCGTTATTGAATCGGATTGCGATGTCGCGAGTAACCTCAATGTGCTGTTTCTGGTCGGCGCCGACCGGGACAAGGTCGCTGTTGTAAATGAGGATGTCAGCGGCCTGGAGGACAGGGTATGCGAACAGGCCGTGATTAGGGCTCAGACCCTGAGCAACTTTGTCCTTGTAGCTTGTGCATCTCTGCAACAGGCCCATTGGGGTTATGCAGGAAAGCAGCCAGGTCAGTTCTGTAACTTCGGGCACGTCGGACTGGCGCCAGAAGACGGTTTTTTCGGTCTCGAGGCCCAAAGCGATGTAATCCATTGCGACATCAAGGGTATGGCCGGCAACCTCGGCTGGTGCTGGGTTGCTCGTAAGCGCATGGAAGTCGGCGATGAAATAAAAGCAGTCGTGCTCGGCCTGTAGTTGCAGATGCTGACGCATGGCACCGAAAAAATTGCCTATATGAAGTTTGCCGGATGGTTGTATACCTGAAAGAATCCTCAAGTTAAGCTCCCGATATCAAAAAACCAAAAACTTATATCCGAATACGTAAAACTATCCCATTAAAAATAACGGTATTGGAAGCGAATGTCAATGTTTTAGAATCAAGAATGTGGGATTGTTATTTTTCGGGCAAGGCGAAAAAACTTCTGATCCCGGAAGCAAGATGCCCGAACCAGGCAGTAAAGCTGCAGTTGATTCGGGCGTGTATTTAACTGTTGGTTGTATCGTATATGAGCCGTTGACGTCTCTCTGAAATCCTTGTCATAAAGTCTTTGTCCAGTCCTCCTGTCTTTCCCCGTGATACGTCCTGACAATGTATTCAAATTTCCTTGCTGACCTCGGCTTGAGCGTTAGGGTGAATTTGACGGTGTCCTTGTCCACTTTCTCGAATTTACCAAAGTCGCCGCTTCTGGCCAGCTTCCAGTACGATGTGTTGAAGTTGCGCTTAATCTCGACCTTAACATCAAGATCGCGAGTATTTTTGACTTCAATCTTGAATGTGCGAATCTCATCCCAGCCGGATATATTGCCGCGCCTGTCGAATTCGTAGTTTTCCGTCTTGAAGTCCATAAGCTTCGGCTCAACAACAACGTTGGCAATCGCACCAAGGTTAAGCTCCACATCCTCATCCATAGGGATATACTTAAACGAAGACTGTCCCGTATAAGATAAATGTCCCTCATCGCCGGCATTTCTGTAAACCTTCAGCATCCCGCCGGGGATTGGAGTTTCGCCTAATTCGTGCTCTTCATCGTTTTTGAAATTGAGAAATCTGACAACAGAATCTCCATATCGTTCTTCTTCGTATTTATAAAGGTTTACTACCGGCACTTTGTCAACGTCAAAGCTGAGCAGCCGTTTTGACCAGCCGGTCGGAATGGTTTCTGTCCCTTCGATTGTATAAAGAAAATACTCGCTCAGCCCCTCTTTCGCGATCTCTTTGGGCTCGGAAGGCACAGCAGGTCGGGGAGCGCCGGCGGCCCCTGCCAGAGACATCACCTTTTTAGCCACATCCAGTCTTCGTTTCAATCCCTCCATTTCCGGTTCTATTACACCTGGTCTGCCGTAGGGGTATTGTCGTCTGGCAAGCTCAGCAATCTGGTCGAGTATGTGGACTTTGCCGACAATCAGGCGCGTCTGGGCATTTTCATAATCTTCGCCGCTGTTGTTGGTTACCCGCACATAGCCCTGCAGGCGCATCGTCTCTTCGTTTTCCGTGAGTGTGCCCATATAAAACGCCCGCCAGCTTAACCCGCTCGTCAGATATGTAATCTCAACCGGAACTTTGCCGCTTACGCCACTTTCGATATTCCACAGACCGAGGTTTCTTACCCTCGGCGGATAAGTCAAATCAGCGATATCGATTTTATCCGCGTTGGCCTGAGGCAGCATCTCTAAGCTCGTCGGGTCGATGAGTGTATTGGCCCAGGAAAATTGCAGCTTGTTTTCCCCGCCTTTCAGCGTCAGCGCTCTGCTTTCACGCACCAATGTCATATCCGCCGAGTTATAAATCGTAAGCTGCACCGTATCCCGTGAAGGCAGCGTAACCAAATCGACTTTGGCCCGGCTGGCGCCGGCCGTCACAGCGATTATAAGTAGCGTAAATATTATGCGTTTCATTTTACAGCCCTTTTTGTTATTTTGTTGCGTTCCCTTGTTATTGCGAGTCCGCCTTTGGCAGATAAAGTAATCTCAAGAGTTTCTACTGTTTAATTTATGGCCTCCAGCTCTCCTGTCTTTCGCCGTGATATGTCCTCAGGACATACCCAAATTCCCTTTTTGACCTTGGCTTAAGCGTTAGTGTGAATTTGATAGTGTCTGCATCCACCTTTTCGAAATTATCAATGTCACCGCTTCTGGCCAGGTCCCAGTAAGATGTGTTGAAGTTGCGTTTAATCTCGACCTTGACGTCAATATCCCGGGTATTTTTGACTTCAATTTTGAATGTGCGAACCTCGTCCCAGCCGGAGACGTCACCGCGTCTGTCAAACCTGTAGTTTTCGGTCTGAAAATTCATTAGTTTCGGCTCAACAACAACATTGGCAACCGCTCCGAGGTTAAGCTCCACATCCTCATCCACAGGGATATACTTAAACGAAGACTGTCCCGTATAAGATAAGTGTCCCTCATCGCCGGCATTTCTATAGACCTTAAGCATCCCGCCGGGGATTGGAGTTTCGCCTAATTCGTGCTCTTTATCATTTTTGAAGTTGAGAAACCGAACAACAGAAATACCGTAACGTTCTTCTTCGTATTTATAAAGGTTCACCACCGGCACTTCATCAACATCAAAGCTGAGCAGCCGTTTCGACCAGCCGTTCGGTATCGTTTCGGTGCCTTCGATTGTATAGAGAAAATACTCACTAAGGCCCTCTTTTCTAATTTCTTTCTGCATTAGCAAATCCGCAGATTCTTCTGCCACTCCAAATGCTCTTTTGGCCTCCATCGGGCCTCTGGAAGTCGGCGCCATTTGCGGCATGGGGATTACCTCTCCCGGTCTGCCGTAGGGGTATTGTCGTCTGGCAAGCTCAGCAATCTGGTCGAGTATGTGGACTTTGCCGACAATCAGGCGCGTCTGGGCGTTCTCGTAGTCCTCGCCACTGTTGTTGGTGACGCGGACATAGCCCTGCAGGCGCATCGTCTCTTCGTTTTCCGTAAGTGTGCCCATATAAAACGCCCGCCAGGAAAGACCGCTGGTCAGATATGTAATTTCCACCGGTACTTTGCCGCTCACGCCGCTTTCTATATTCCATAAACCGAGATTTCTTACTCTCGGTGGATATGTCAATTCGGCGATATCAATTTTATCCGCGTTGGCCTTAGGCAGCATCTCTAAGCTCGTCGGGTCGATGAGTGTATTGGCCCAGGAAAATTGCAGTTTGTTCTCACCGCCTTTTAACGTCAGCGCCCTGCTTTCACGCACTAACGTCATATCCGCAGAATTGTAAATCGTAAGCTGCACCGTATCCCGCGAAGGCAGTGTAACCAAATCAACCTTGGCCTGGCTGGTATCGGCCAAAGTAACGATTATAAGTAGTGTAAATATTATGCGTTTCATTTTGCTGTTCCTTTAGTTTGGACCGGTTCAAGACCTTATTATCTTCTTATAGGCGGTTGTACTCTCGGAGGCATCGGCTCTATATTTACTCCCGGCCGGAGATTACGCTGATGATAGTGCATCGTCAGTTCTGTCGTGGCCGGGCCGTCCGGGGTGCGGGCGGGAAGCTTAATCTCAAACTCAAGAGTATTAGCATCCTTTTTCTCGTACTTCATATTACACTCTTCCATATCCCACTGGCCGGGGATGTGCTGTATCATCGTAAGCTCAGCAGCGCTGTCCTTGAAATTCTCGATCTTTGCCGTGATTATTTCATCGGTGTCATAAAGAATAACTTTCGGGCTTTTATCGTTATTCCTTCGGATATTGATTTGAGTGTCCCTCATTTTCCGCTGCGTAACGACTATGTCCCTGCTGTCACCGATATAAAGCTCCATTTTCTCGCCGACCGGTACCAATGCCGTCACGTCTTCGCCCAAAAAGATAGTGCTCTCATGCCCATCGTCCTGGAAGAGTCGTGCCTTGCCGCCCCAGAGGGCAAATTCACCCAATCCGCTCTTGGCTTCATTGACAATTCGATAGCTTACCGGGATTCCGACATTCTGGTTTTCCAATTGTTCGGGGTCCCACGGCAGCCTGGCTGCATCGAACGTCCAGATTTTTGTAATCGGCACCTTCGCTGCTTTTAGAAACAGCATCTGCTTGGTCTCCTCGTGGTCGATACCCTGCTCGAAGGCCTCGCCGTAATCCAGAAGCACCCGGGCCTTATCGAAATCCTCACCTGAGAAATTCCGCAGCACTAAGTAGCTTTTCAAATCAACGATTGTTTCAGCCTTGTCGGCTATCGCTTTGTAGGTAATCAGCCGGTCGATATTGCTCAGCAGATAGCTGATTCGCACCGTCTCGGCATAGTCGCTGTCGCTGCTGATTTCCCAGACCAGGGCCGCCTCATTAGGCGGATAACTTACATTCAGAAGTGTTACCTTATCCGGATGCTCAAGGACCCGGAGCCGAATTGAGTCGGCGTCGATGGAGACCGCCTTCCACGAAAAGTCCACCTGGTTAAGCCCTTTTTGCAATGTTAGCACTCGTTCTTCTTCAATCAACGTCGCCATCGGGTTGTCTAAGCGAATCACTGTCGCCGCCCGCTCAGGCAGCGCCACTAATTTGATCCTGCCCTCGGCTATAGCGACAACCATCAACCCCAAAACCATTGCCAGAATTTTGTTTCTTTTACTGTTCATAATTCAATCTCCTAAAATTTAATTTTTGTGTTTGTGCTTATTTCTTAACTTTCATTGTTTTTCAGCGAACGTTTCTTCCCGCGTGCCGTGACACGTTGTTACTGTGTATTCAAATACCTGCTTCTTTCGGGGTTCAAGATTTAGCTTAATGCGAGCGTGCGTGGCATCGTACTTTTCATAGGCAATATCGGTCCGAATGGTCCAGTATGCAGTGCTGAAACCGCGTGTAATCTCAATTTCTATCGGCAGCGTTCGGGTATTCGTAATTTCTATCTTCCATGTTCGTATTTCATCCCAGCCGGCAACGTTACCCCTGTTGTCGAATATATAATTATCGGTTTTGAAATCCATCAGCTTCGGCTCAACGCTGACTAATCGGGCCGGGCCAAGATTTAACTCAACCTCTTCATCCACTGGAATATATTTTATATTCGTCCCGCCTACGTATGATAAATAGCCTTGCTCATCGGTCTGGCCGTAAATCTTCACCGTTCCGTTCGGGATAGGTGTTTCACCCAGGTTATGGTCTTCGTCGTTTGCAAACTTGACGAACCTTATTGTCTGATTGCCCCAGCGCTGCTCGTCGTATTTATACAAACTCTCGACTTCAATATCAGCAGCATCAAACGATAACAGTCTCTTGCCCCATTTGTCCGGTATAGTCTCGGTGCCCTCAATTGTATAAAGGAAATATTCACTCAAACCCTCTTTCCTGATTTCCTTAGCTCTCAATTCTGTGTCGAAGGTTTTCTCAGCGTATGAATATAAAAGTTTTTCACCGAGACGCTCAGACTTATCTTCCAAGGCCCGAATACCACTGTAAGCATCGAACTCCACTGGTCTGTTGTAAGGATATTGTCGTTTTGCCAGCTCGGCTATTTGGTCGAGGATATGGACTTTGCCGACAATCAAGCGGGTCTCGGCTTTTTCATAATCCTCGCCGCTATTGTTGCCAACCCTTACGTAGCCCTGCAACTGCATTGTCTTTTCATCTTGCGAGAGTGTGCCCATATAGAACGCCCGCCAGGAAAGTCCGCTGGTGAAATACGTTATTTCGAACGGTACCTGGCCGCTGACTTCTGAGCGAATGAGCCAGCGGCCAAGCTCCCGCAGCCTCGCTGGAAACACCAACTGCTGTATGTCAATTTTGTCGGCCTGGGCCAACGGCTCCAGACTAAGCGACGTCGGGTCAATAAGAGTATTAGCCCACATAAACTGCAGCCAGTTCCAGCCTTTTTTAAGCGTCAGATTCCGCCGTTCCCGTACTAGGGTCAAATCGGCGGAATTGTAAATCGTAAGCTGCACCTCCTCCCGTCTCGGCAGTGTTACTAATTCGATCGCGCTTGCCGGCGCAAAGGGAGGCTGCTCAGGTATTGTATCCGCCGCCGTTTCACCAAATGCAGCATACCTGTCAGCTTCCTTTTCCTTCGGCGCCATCGCAAGCGTTCTTTTCCCAACTATATCTTTATCCAAACGCTCGGCCGATGTAATCTCAGGTTTGCTTGCGAGCTTTATTTCCACTGCCGGCATCGGCCCCTTCGCAACTTCAAGTTTCTTTGTCCCATCCTTACTTAGCTGGGTAGCAACCAGCAGAACTCCTACCACCAGCACAGCCGCTGCCGAGCTGAGCCACGCATACTTCTTAAACCAAACAATTCTTGTCCGTACTCCGCTCTGGGCGGATCCGGTTTGCTCTATAACCCGCGAAATCAAATCCTCGGAAATCTGCGCCTCTCCACGCAGCAGATCCAGAGCAGAAAATTTCCGCTGTAACTTCTCCAGATGCTCACGGCATTCTCCGCAGCCTTGGAGATGCTCGGCCGCTTCTTTTATCTGCATATCAGATACCAGTTTGAACTGGTATTCGATAAGCTCTCGTTCTGTAAGATGATGTTCCATTTTACTACCGCCTAAACATCAGGTAATTTTTGCGCCAGAGTCCTAAGCGCCCTGTACATTTGTGTTTTCACCGTTCCAAGAGAACAGCCCAGAACCTTTGCCACTTCCGGGTAACTTAGCTGCTGATAATATGCCAGAACAAGCGTTGCCCGCTGTCTTGCCGGCAGCGACTCAATAGCTGCTCTGACCTGTTGGGCCTGCTCGGCCTTTTCCGCCTCCTGCGAAGGCTCGTACGAATCGTCCGCTAACGCAACATCACTCAGCTCTTCGCTGTCCTGGTCGGTGCAATCGAGTCTTTGATTCAGCGATACAACTCGCATCCGTCTGCGCCTCCGCATCCCATCAATAGTAATATTTGTTGCAATGGTAAAAAGCCAGTTCTTAAACTGACTGCCGCGAAATGTATGGGCTTTTTCATGCACACGTTTGAAAGTCTCCTGAAAAAGGTCCTCGGCTTCCTGTCGATTTTTGCTCATTTTCATCAAATATCCAAACACACCATCTCCATATCGGCGTACAAGCTCTCCGAACGCTGTCTTGTCGCCTCTGCAATGGGCCTCGATTAAGCTTTTATCGGTGTTTTCCATTGAGGCTATTTACTCCAGCTACCTGTATAAACGGCTATCGTAGCCCATCGGTTGACAAATAATGAAGTAAATTTTAGTAAAATTTGAGTTTATCGGTGCTGTATGTCCGCAGTGGCTCTCCGCACCCGCACTTTATAAAGCCGGCCGCCGACATTTTCCCCCTGATGACCCATCATTACGGTTCTGTATCAGATCAGCCAATGGCTAAAAACAATCTCGAAATTTGATATAACTAATGCAACTACATTTCGCTGGTTGGTTATTCAGTCTCTTTTGGTTTCGGCACGGGCTTGTCTATCGCCCAGAAGACCGCGTTGATTAGCATCCGGCGAAATTGCGGATTTTGAAAGTCATCAGGATGGCCCAGTGATGTGTAGAAAATGCGGGACTTCTTATAACTATTGGTCCAGGCAACAGGCTCGGGTTCCTTGTCGGGAATCGTGCCAATCAACAGCCGGGTTGTCGAATCAGTCAGCGGACGTACCTCGTAAAGCGAGCCGTTACTTGTGAACGGTAATTGCACACCGTCAAGTATCGAATGGCCTTCGGCACCTGCGGCTATTGTAACGGCACACTTAGGTCCGCTGCCGTGATGGCCGTGATAATTACCACCTAATACCTCGGGGTCTAACTTCTGCCATTCGGCATAACCGGCCGGCGCATTACCGCGGGTATCGAATGCATGGCTGGCGGTTCGCAATCCAATTAATGGCCTGCCGCTTTCCAGGTAATTACGGAAATATTTCATTTGTTCGGTGAGCAGCGCCCTGCGCCGTGCGAACAGAACCGCTAAATCCGCATTCGTCAGCGTCTCCATACCCGCAACGTAGTAGCGTCCTTCACCTGTTTTGTTTGTGCTGCCCTGGAGTACCTCGCAGTACAGGCCGTACTTTGTTTCCAGCTCATGCGCAAACTCCGGCAGTGACTGTTCGGCTTTATACTCGCTTTCAGCGGAAATGAATACCACGCGCGGACGCTTGTCGTTCCCGAATCGAAACTGCGGCCGGCCTGTGAATACCGTTGAGGTAATCGTCGGGCAGACGAACTTTTCCACATGTTCGACGACCAGGTCGGTGCCTGTAAAATGGCTTACAAACGGCCGCATCCGCGAGTTGTACATTGTATCGGTCATATCGCGTATTAGCACCACGTTTTTGCCGTACCTGGCCATATTACGAAGCCCGAAAGGCCGGCCGAGAACGCACATATTCGTATGGACACCCATAATAATAATGTTTCTAATACCGCGCTGCTCTAACAGGTTCCAAATTTCGGCGCCCGAGTCACTGATAGCGTCTTCATTGCGGATCTCGATTGTTTCTACCTGCCTGCGCCAGGGCGAGCCCTGCTTACACATCGGCTGACAATCGCAGCCGCCGTCCGAATGGTCGATTGGATAGCCGATGGTCTTTTCCTTCTCATCAATCCAATTACGCCAATTAGCAATATCTTCAGGAAGATTCGCAACCTTAGGTGCATCCTGGGCCCTCTTGCGGGCCGGATGGTCCTCATAAAAATTGACCGTGCCGCTGGGTGCATGCACAATCAATATTCCCATGTTACGTGCTTTGGAAACAATCTCATTCATCCGTGGCGCAAGCTCCCCGACCCGGCTGGTAGCGCCTTTGCACCAGTGCTCATTCCACATATCACAAATGATGATGGCAGTCTGTCTGGGGTCCCATTCTAACTTCTTCTGCACGACCCTGAATCGACCCGTGCCGTCGGACAACGGTTCACGGCCACGTGCATCAAAGACCAGCTTCTTTCCAGAGCCGCCCGCACCCTCGGCCTGAGCCGTAGTGTAAAAGTAAAGTACCGAACCGGCAAGTAGTGTGCAGATAACGGCCAATTTCCTGAATCGACGAGTCTTCATAATAACTGCCTCCTGAAACATAAGTCGTGAATCCTTACAATAGGTGCCACACTTTTACTAATAAAATAATATGATTTGTTGCTCTATTCAGGCGGTAGGATAGCACAAAAATAAGCGAAAGACAAGCATATTACTAATCCGCCATAGTGTTATGCGTGTCCGGGCATTAAGACAGGTACAGTTCATTGCGGGAACATACGGACGAATACTACGCCGTGTCTTGGGACCTTGGCTTTGAACTGATTTCTGTATGTGCTGATGTCTTTTTGTCGCCAGAGGTCGCGAATTCGGTGCGGGCCTTCTATACCAAGGTCTTTCCAGGAGACTGTTATTTCAGTTTGGATTTCAGCGGTGTTGAAAAGCCCGACTGCTTTCGAGCCGTCTTCCATATCCTTGGCCATTATAAAATAGTCTTCAGTCTTTTCAATGATAGGGCCCTGCTTGCCGAGCGGGTCCTGATCGACCTCGATGGCCTCGGCATTACAAAGGATATTGAGCGTGAACTCGTCGAGCTTTTCCATATCGCCGGAGAATATCAAGGGAGCGGCCATCAGGCACCACATCGACATATAGGAATACTGCTCGTTGGGCGTAAGAGTGGTGGGTGTCCCTTCAGCCTGCTTGTGAGCGTTACCGACCCAGCCGATAAGGATATAATCCGGGTCGTTCCATTGCCCCGCCTTGGCGTATTGCCAGTGCTGGGCGTTGCTAAGGCCGATATGATAAAATCCCGGCAGCTCGGAACCTTTTTCCAGCCCCAAATCACCTGTTGTTCGCCAGCAATTTCCGCCGACCGCCCCGGCCCACTCCCATACGTTTCCCATACCATATTGGCAGAGATTGAAAACGATGTCACGGTCGAGCTTTTCAAGGATATTGCCCATCTTGCGGTAAGGCTTCTGGAATCGCTCAGGCTCATCACCGCTCGCGACACGGCCATAGGAGCACCAATCGTATTTCAAAAAGTCAAAGTCCCACTCGGCAAACTTTTCAGCGTCAATCTCTTCGTGCTGGTAGGTGCCTGTGTACTTCTGACAGGTTAGCGGCCCCGGCGAAGTGTAGAGTCCGGCCTTGAGTCCTTTAAAGTGGATGTAGTCTGCAAGGCCTTTCATATCGGGAAAGTATGCATTGGAATTAATCGCGCCGTCGGCGTCACGAGGTTCGCCGGCTCTCATTGGATCTTCGTCGTTAGGCTCTACCATCCAGCAATCGTCGATATTGACGTATTGATAGCCGAAATCTGCCATCCCTGATTCAATCATAGCATCTGCTGCCCTGCGCATATGCCCATCGGTTACGCGGCTGTAGTGAATGTACCAGCTATTCCAGCCCATCGGCGGTGTAAGAGCCAATGTGTCACCGGAAACGATTTTGAAAGGCCGTCTTATTGAGCCGCGGCTGTTAGTGGCTTGAAAAGTAACAGGGTATTCGCCGCGTTGCAGGGGAGCGTTGCCAGTGATTATGCCGGTATTCGCATCTAACTTTAGAGTTTGAGGTAGATTCTCTGCACTGAAGTTTATTGGCCTTTTGCCCGTGCAAGGTATTCGATAAATAAATGGCCGGCCGGGGCGGTAGCCATAGACCTTTGGCCCGTTTATTCGCGGCCTGGGGCCAGGCTTTGGTGTAAGGATTACCTTATTATCACTGATAACCGTCTCATCAGATTCGACAGTTGAGACACAGCCTGAGAGATATATGATTAAAACGGCATAAATTACAATTCCGACACAGAGTGCCCCGAAGCCTCGTTGACGAATTCTGAACATCGTATTTCTCCTTAAAATTTTCTTTGTGGTTTTTTGAAAGAACGTGGAATTCTATAGCAAAGCCAGCCAGCCTCCGTCCACGTAGATGATTTGTCCGGTGATAAATTCGCCTGCTTTTGATGCAAGCAAAACCGCCGTGCCCACGAGGTCGTCAGGTTGGCCCCACCGCCCAAGCGGAGTTTTTGAAAGGACCCACTTGGTAAATTCTTCATCGGACCACAGCGGCTCTGTGAGTTCCGTAGCTATATAACCCGGCCCGATGGCGTTTACATTGATATTGTATTTGGCCCACTCCACCGCTAACGTTTTTGTCAGCATGAGCAGGCCGCCTTTGCTGCTGGCGTATGCTGCAGTGGTTGGTCTGGCGCCGTGACATGTCAGTGAGCTGATATTGATAATCCTGCCGGCTTTTCCGACCTGTTTTCGATGACGGCAAAAGGCCTGCGAGATTACGAACACAGCGGTCAGATTTACCTCAATGACCTGGTTCCAGGTGTTCAGGTCAACCTCTTCGCTTGGCCCGCGAACGGTCGTCCCGGCACAATTAACGAGAATATCGACGCCCTTCGTTTCGGAAACTATATTCTCGAAAAGACTCTCTATCCCTTTTATATTTTTAATGTCGAATGGAAAGGTCCACACTTTTTTATCGGTATCGGCATGAATTTGCTGCTTGGCGGCTTCAAGCTGCTCCTGAGTGCGAGCGACGATTGCAACGTCAGCTCCATGTTCGGCCAGACCTTTTGCTATCGCAAGGCCAATACCTCTGCTGCCGCCTGTAACCAGCGCCGTTTTCCCCGATAAGTCAAAAAGTTTACTTTCCATAGGTTCATAATAAAACAGAAAAACTCTCAATTGGCAAGCTGAAAAGCAACTGTGCCATTTCAGGTGAAACGACCTTTGTGGAACTTTACTTTGCGGAAAATTAAGTTTAATGAAATATTTTTTTACTCTGAAACGTCAATATTTGTAGCAGGGGCATTGTTCCGGATAGCATTTTTTGGAGTGGCCGTATTATGAAACGCACAAATCTTAATTTTATCGTTGATTTGGTTGCTTTTTTAGACCTGCTTTGTCTGGCTTTTACCGGCTTTATTATGAAATACATCCTACCGCCCGGCAGCGGCGGGTATGGCCGAGGATTTCGAGGAGGCCGTGGGCCTGTGGAAGGTATCAAATATTTGTGGTCGATGACCCGGCACGAATGGGGCGGTATTCATTTCTATTTAGCTGTTATTTTTGCCGTTTTGATGATAGTGCATATCATTCTGCATTGGAGCTGGATAAAAGCTTACTTCAAATCGCTGCTGAGTTTTTCACGAAAAACGATAAGCAGCTAACTCAAAAAGTTTGCGTAGATTAAAACAATTTGAGAACAGAAATATTTAGTTTCATTTTAATCCGGCAGTTTCGACACAAATCGATACTGCCCTGAACCAACAGCAAATACTGCCCTGTTTTTCTCCCTACGCAGCAAGCTCACAGCCCCTGCTTTTGCCGCCGGCCGGCCGCCTACAGTAACATTCTCAATGTCCTCGGTCGGCACATATACTGTTGCGTTTGTATTAGCCGGGATTGTAACATTCAGGGTGAACGTGCTGCCTTTAATCCTCCAATCGCTGACAATCTTACCATAAATGGATTTGTAGCTTGCCTTTGCGTAGTCCATTCCACCGCCGGGCATAGGCCGAATGATAATTTGCTTGTAGCCCGGCCCATCAGTCTCGATGCCGGCAACGGTTCCTAACAGCCATCGACCAATCGAACCAAAGGCGTAGTGGTTAAAAGAATTCATACCCGGCGTCTGGAAACCCTTCTCCTCGGTCCAGCCATCCCAGCGCTCCCAGATGGTTGTGGCTCCATTCTTGATACTGTAACCCCAGCTGGGAAATGTATCGTTATTGAGCAAACGGTAAGCAATATCCAGATGCCCTGTTTGCGTGAGCGTAGGTACCAGATAACTTAGCCCGACAAATCCGGTTGAAAGATGCCAATCCTTTTTCCTGATAGCTTCTATCAAATGCCGGGTGGCAGCTTCACGTTTATCTTCAGGTAGTAAATCGAAGTATAATCCCAGCAAATAGCATGTCTGAGTCTCACCTTTGATACGGCCGTCATCGGAAACATAGGCCTTATTGAAAGCATCTTTGATTTGTTCGAAGAGTTTTTCGTATTCTTTGTTATCTTCATTTTTGCCTATTGCAGCAGCCATTTTCGACAATAAACGCGTGCTGTAGGCGAAATAAGCCGTGGCAATCACATCTTTGGGAGTGTCGGAGGCGATAGAAACCCAGTCGCCGTAACCCTTGGCCGGACGCAGCAAATCCTTACTGTTCTTCTTCAGATAGCTAATCCACTTCTTCATCGATTCGTAGTGTCTTTCGATGACCTGCTTGTCACCATAGACCTCGTAAATTGTCCACGGACAGATAACACCCGCATCTCCCCATGCAGCCGTGCCGTCACCCATTGCAACCTTACGCGGTGCCACATCGGGGAATGCTCCTTCATCGCTCTGTGCGTCTTCAAGGTCAACCAGCCACTTGGTGAAGAATGCCGCCACATCCATATTATAGGTAGCTGTTCGGACAAAGATTTGCGCATCGCCTGTCCAGCCCAAGCGCTCGTCACGCTGTGGACAGTCGGTAGGTATCTCGATAAAATTGCCCCGCTGGCTCCAGACTATATTACTGTAGAGCTGATTGACCATTGGATTGGAGCACTCGAAAGACCCTGCCATCGGTATGGCCGAATGCAAAACAACACCGGTAATTGCATCAAGACCCGGTTTGCCCGGATAGCCGGTTATCTCCACGTATCGAAAACCATGAAATGTGAACCGTGGCTCCCAAATTTCTTTACCTTCGCCTTTGAGTATATATGTATCGGTACAGCGTGCCGCGCGGAGATTCTCGGTATAAATAGTTCCATCCGGGTTGAGCATCTCGGCAAATCGAAGCACCACCTGTGTTCCGGCTTTTCCACTTACTTTCAGTCGAACCCAGCCGGCGAAGTTCTGACCCATATCGAAAACATAAACACCTTCCTGCGGTTCTGTAAGTTTTTTCGGCTTGATTTCCAGAATCTTTTGAACCGTCACACCCGGATAAGATTGAACTCGGCCCTCGCTCTTTTCTGTAACAACCACTGTATGCCACGCCGAATCGTCGAAGCTGGATGTATCCCAGCCGGGCATTTCTTTGCGAGCGTCATAGATTTCACCCATCAGAAAGTCCGATTCAAAAAGCGGCCCGTAGGAAGCCCTCCAGGTTCCATCGGTAACGACCGTATGTATGTGACCATTGTCGTATTCGATTTCGAGCTGCACGAGCAGCCGTGGCTCGCTGCCGTAGTGTTCTCTCTTTCGCCCGAAGCCCAGATATCCGGCGTACCATCCGTCAGCAAGAATCGCTCCTATTGTGTTGCCGCCCTTTTTAATCAGGTCTGTTACCTCATAAGTTTGGTAATACACCCGCGTGGAATAATCGGTCCAGCCGGGTGTGAAGTAGTCCTCGCCTATCCGTTTGCCGTTGATATGCAGTTCATAAAGGCCAAGGGCCGAGGCATAGACCACTGCACGCTTGATCGGCCTGCCGACCAAAAAGGCTCTGCGCAGATAAGGCGGCGGGGGCAAAATTAGGGCGTTTGGGTCCGACTTTTCCTTATTTTCGGAGCTCATCTGCTCAGCGTCATAACCTATCCACTTGGCCTGCCACTCTCCCGATTCGAGCAGACCGACAGTCCACATAGCCGGCTTGCTCCAGGCCGACACTTTGTCATCCTTATCCCACACACGCACCTTCCAATAGCAGCGCATACGCGAGACCAGCGGCTGGCCTTCATACACCACCTGATTGCTCTGCTCGGACTTGACCTTACCGCTGTCCCAAAGCTGGCCTTCGTTCCATTTGAGCTGTTCCTCACTATCGGCCACCAGAATCTGATAGGCCATCTGCTTCTGGCCTCTCTGATTCGACTCCATAATCCAGCTCAGCCGGGGCTTAACTACATCAATCCCCAGAGGATTAACACGGTACTCACAGCGCAATTCTTTTACGGCAACGCCGCCGGTGATAATGCCGCTTTCTGTTAAAACATTGCAACCGACCAAAGTTAGCATCGTTCCTGCTAAAAGACTTGCAACCAGCTTGATTCTCATTTGTTCACCCCGTAAAAAAAATATTCCCTTATTTGTACCATATTATTTACCCCGTTCTAAAATTTCTAACGGGGGTTCACCTCCGCATATACTTACTGATTGTCGTTTGAGCCGCCGTAGATAAAGCGTATCCGGCCAACGTTAGGAATAATGCCAAACGGGAATTTGGCGAACGGCCTGAATCCGCTGGGCCAATAGACAAACAACGCTTTACCCACCAGATAGTCACGCGGAACAATACCCACGCGGTAGTTAGACAGACCTTTATTTGCTAAACCTTCTCTGGTCCACCACCTGCAGTCCTCACTGTTGGGACTGTTGTCGCCTAATACTAAAAACTCATCTTCTCCCAAGGTAAAAGGTTTATCTATTGCCCTGCCTTCTTTGGGCCCGTTGGCATATTTACGTTCGGTGTAGTGGATATCCCTGAAAATCGCAACGTGTGATAGTGTCAGTTTCCCGGAGCCGAGAATTTCCACTTGCGGTTGAATGTCTGCTCTTATCCGGCCGGCGTCTTCCAGACCACGGCCCATGTCGTAAGTTAATTTTTCGCTGCCGAATTGGAAAAATAATTGATGGTCAACATTGGTGAATTTAATCAGAGTCGATTTATTTATTGTCGGTGGCTCGATTGACTTTCGAGCTAATTCCGTGATTTTTCCATTTTCCTCATTTTTTGTGATGACCATTTCACCTGTGAAATCGACCCATGCTTTGTAAGTAGTTTGATATTTGCTCAGAGCTGCACCGATACGTCCTTGTGGTTTTGCCGAACGGCAGTAAAAACGCACCATCAGGTCACTGCAGTGCGGCATATAGTCATATTCTTCAACTTCGTCATAGGCATAGGTCGCTCTAAAATCGTTGCCGATAGTGGCACTATAAATCATCGTATTGATTTGGTCGGCGTGGCTGTCGAGGTGAAATAATGTCGGGCTGTCTTTTTCCCATCTTGGAAAACCTTTATTCCTGAACGGCTGGTCCCATCGGTGGTGGTTAAAAGTGGGAGCGGACCGATTAATAGGCTGGTAATCGTTATCATATACCGGCATCCACATCTCGTCCTGGACATGAGGAGGTTTCCGGCTGATTTGTCCGTCGATATAGATGTCACCATCAATTATTTGCACAGATTCCCCCGGAAGGCCAACCAAACGCTTGATATAATTTACCTCCGGTTCAGGCGGATTCTTGAATACTATTACGTCCCACTGCTTGGGTTCGAAGAACTGATAAATACACTTTAGTACAAGTATCCGGTCTCCGTTCGCCACCGGCATCGTACCGCCGACCGTCTGATAATTGCCACAACTCGGACAGCGGGAGCGATATGATTTCAGATGTCCGGACCGTGGAACGGTATCATCCGGCAAACCATACTTTACTGGATTAAAGCCATACTCATACTTGTATCCGCACTGGCGGCATCGCAGCCGAAAATGTGCCCCTTTAAGGGTATCGGCCATACTGCCGGTAGGTATGCGAAACGCCTCCATTACAAACGCACGGAACACAAAAGCCAATATGAAAGCGGTTATCAGCCATTCAAACGTGTCGGCAATTTCAGCCGCTCTGTCTTTCTTATTCTGAGGTTGCTTATCGGAACTCTTTTTTTCGCTTCTTTCTGAAGACATAAATATCAATCCTGTCGCAGCACAAACTCCGTATTTGCTATTTTAAAAAACTTTACCGGAACACTGCAAATAACTGTTTACACTGCGAAAATAGCATTCGCGTTCTACTCTACAAACTCACCATAAACAAGCTCGGCAAGTATAGGAACGCTAATTATGCCGACAAATCCTTTGCTGGTCAATAGACTATTCTGTTTTGTGCCTTTTTTCGCAGATAATCGGCAAAATTAAACAAAGACAGGTGCCAGAAATTTTTTGTGAATATGAAAAATTTTCTGTAAAAATTGCTTGCTGTATAGAAGTCTTTGTTGTATAGTAAGTTGTGGCGTTTTATTGTTTGCACTTTGTCGGTTGGTTTTGCTCACCGACAGAAAAAATCGTTGGTCTGCAAAATACCGCCAAAACGACTGTGTTGTGGTTATGAAGTTTGCAGAGGTGCGTGATGAGCTGTTGGATAACTAAAAGAGTTGATTTGTTATACAGCGGCTTTTTTTAATGTAAACAGAATCCAGTTTCCCAATTGCTCTTTCCTTTAAGTGAGGTAGCCTATGGCAACAATTACAAAGAAAGAACTTATCGACCGGATTGCGGAACGAACACAAGCAAAAAGGGTGGCAGTAAAGTCTATAATTCAGGCTTTTCTCGACGAGATAACAAGGGAGCTGAGTGAGAATAACCGTTTGGAATTCCGAGACTTTGGCGTCTTTGAGACCAGAACAAGAGCCGCGAGAGTCGCCCAGAATCCCAAAACTCTTGAGCGCGTTGAGGTCCCTGCAAAACGAACGGTTAAGTTTAAGATGGGTCGGCTGATGAGAGAAAATCTCTCTACTGCTGCTGTGGAATCTGCTGAGGCCAAATAATTGTTTTGAATAAGAAGCCGCCATCCACAACAAAAACCAGCCGCTTGCAACTATGAACTCTCACCTATAGCAGGTTGTGGGGCGAGCAGAAAATAGCTTGTTTTGCAAGGTTGTTCAAAAGGAGCGTTCTATGTCTGACGGGAAAATCGACGGAACAGTTAAGTGGTTCAACCCCAGAAAGGGATACGGATTTATTGCTACTCCTGATGGCCGCGATATCTTCGTCCACTACTCAAGTATTTCAGGTGATGGATATAAAACTCTTGCTGAAGGAGATCCTGTCACTTTCGATGTCGTCGAGGGTGACAAAGGGCTAAGGGCTGAAAATGTCATTCCAAAATCAGCCTCAGCAACAGAAGAAGTTGAGTCGTAAAGCCGCTTTTGTTATTTTGGGTCTGAGGGGAGGTTATAAACAGTTCCTGTTCTGTCATTCCCTTAATTGCCTGATTTAATTCAAAAAAAGCAATAATACCAGTAGTGAGTTCTCTTGTATTACCAGAAGCATGGCTTCAATGGCTAAAAGGATATACATCACACTGTCGAAACATACAGCGCAAAAGATAATATACTAACTATGAATGCTGCTGAGTATCAATCCGGTCTGGACTGTAATGTTCTTGTCCTGAACAAGCATTATATGGCTATCCGCATAATCGGAGCAAAACGGGCCTTCTCATTATTATTTCGCGAGCTTGCCGAGGTCGTATCCCTCGAGGAAAACCGATATTCCAACTATGATTTCCAGAGCTGGTGCGAGGTAAGTCAGTTTAGGCGTGATTTCGAGCCGGATGGACACGACTGGGTATCCACCGTAAATTTCCATATCGCCGTGCCGAGAATCATTCGGCTTTTATTTTTCGACCGTCTGCCGAGAAATGAAGTAAAGTTCAACCGCCGAAACATCTTCGCCCGCGACAAAAACAAATGTCAGTATTGCGGCAAACGCTTTTCGACCAGCGAATTATCGCTCGACCACATCATACCACGGAGTATGGGAGGCAAAGCTGTCTGGGAAAATATTGTTTGTGCCTGCGCAGCCTGCAATGTCAAGAAAGGCGGCCGAACTCCAAAACACGCAAAGATGAAGCTTATTCGAGAGCCTGTCAAGCCTAAACACAATCCCCTTGTCCACGTCCACCTCGGCCACCACCGATACCGAAGCTGGAAGCAATTCCTCGACCATGCATACTGGTCCGTAGAACTAAAATAATATCATCCCGACCGGAGCGCAGCGGAGCGGAGTGATCTATTAAATGAATGTCATTCCGTACTTGCCATACACCAAACCTGTCTTGCCTGTCCCCGGGGTGAGCATCCGTGACTATGCAAACAGGGGACCCCCATATTTCTTTGCTTGTGCCCGCGTATAGCCTGCCCTGAGCGAAGTCGAATGGGCGGGTAGCGGGGATAATTTGGTGCAGGAAACTCAGCCGAAGGTTCCAAATCGTCAATCAACAGCCAACAACTAAAAATCAACAACAAAAAATATACAATCAACAATATACTTTATGCATGTGTTCACATTCACCAAGTATGGACGTTAAAATTGCACTTCTCTCCGAACAAATATCGCAGAGCCACTGTCTTTGGGCGGAGTCAATTTTAAAAGGGCTTATACCGAATCGTTCGGTATAAGCCCTGAATTGATGCAAAATCGTTGACTAACGACTTGGCCTCGCATATACTGATTACAGCCTGCTCCGGCCACAGTCGTTTCTCAAGCCACACACCTGTTCCTGCCCTACACCCTTTGCTGCCTGCGAAAGCAGACAAGGGTGCGCAAGCATCCACCAGGACAACATAATAGTCATCCTTGAAGTCAACTTTCCTGTAGGCTAGGCAAATGGAAATCACATACCTTGCATAATTTCCAGAATCTCATCCTGCGTCAGCGCCCGCGTGTACATGCGGAACTCGTCCATAAGCCCCGTGAAAGGTCTTGCGTTATCGATAGTATATCCTACGCGAGCACCCAGGTCCCAGTCTCCGGCTATATCCGCAGGGTTTTCAACGTCAATCTCTTCAATCAATTCCCCATTGATATACAGAGCCGCCTTGGCGGATTCTTTGTCGTATGTGCCTGCAAAATGCAGCCATTCATCCCACGTCATAGTACCTGCAAGTATCTGGAAGATTGTAGTCCCGCCATAAGAGCGAAGCAGCCATCTAATGTCACCGCTGCTCTTAGGCTCAGGGTGAGTAAGCCAGGTCTCATCAGATGCTCTGGCGCTGAATATCTCGTGATCCCCGCCTGTATTTGCACATTTTATCCAAGCGGCCAGCGTTATTGCCGATGTTGGAATATCTTCGGCAGGAATACTTGGGCCGTCCAGGTCGAGGTAACTGCCGCTTGCGAAATTAGCCGCTCCATTGTACATGCCCTCTGGCTCTGCTGTAACGTCACCGACCACAACGCCGTCATGACCTTTGCCGGATTGGTCCGCGACAATGTCGCTAACTTCGTCAAAGGAATAGTATATAACCAGAGACGGATCTACTTCCCGTTCACCCGCAAGGTAACGAATCTCACCAGCAGACAAAACACGGCCGTATATAGCGACCTCATCAATGAGGCCGGTAAAGAGCTCACTCCACTGATTGTTACCGATACGAAAAGGCCCCGTGCCCGCGTTTATAGCTGAACTGGTCATCCGCTCGGTTTCAACTCCGTTGAGGTAGAACACAAGCCCCTCGTTCTGTCCGGGCTGGAAGGTGGCCGCTACATGCTGCCATGTCCCGGCCTCTAAAATCGTGTCGGCGCTCTCGTGATCAGCAATGCCAGGCGTAGTGAAGCAAAGTCGTCCTTGCTCATGTACCTTGAACACATACCCCGTGTCTAAACCGGCAAAGCCCTGCCTACCGACGAATCCGGCCGGATTGACCCAGCAGGTGATGGTAATTGCCTCGGTAATCACCAGCTCAGGGGGAGTGCCACAATCCACATAGTCGCCGTCTCCATCGAGCTCCAGTGCCATGCCAGTCTGCCCTTCGACAAAGGTCGGGTCGCCGACAATAGTACCGTGGAGCTCATTGCCGGAACTATCATTCGCATCGTTCTCAAATGCGTAGTACGCAACCAGACCATAGGCGCCAGGATCAACCGGCGTCGCCCGTTTACCAGCAAGGTACATAACCTCACCCTCAGACAAAGCCCTGTTGTATGTCGCGACCTCATCAATTGCGCCAATCCAGTCGCATCCCCACCCGTCCGAGCCGATGAGGACAGGTGCCTCGCTGCTGGCAATTTGGCCCATTGGGGTCGAATCGGTCTGCTCTCCATTGAGATAACATTTCAGTGTCGTGCCGTCAGCCGAGCACGCGATATGGCACCACTCGTCGCGCTCCAGGTTCCTGCCGACGTAAGCCCAGGCCCTGGGCGACGTATTGAACGTGAACGCCATGTAGGGCTGAGGGCTGCCCCACCCGTATCGAACCTGCCAGCTCCAACCCACACCACTCATCGCTTTGGCCATCGGCGCCGTCTCTGTGCCGTTTCCCTCAGGGTCATCGGCGCCAGGTCTTATCCAGAGGGCTAAGGAGATCGGACCAGTGATGTCCAGGCTGGCGTCATTGCCGCAATCGATGTAGTCCCCACCGCCATAGACCCCAGCCAAGCCATGGAACTCCATCGCCATGCCGTAGCCGGCCAGCCCTTCCACATAGGTTGGGGCGCCGACTATAGTACCATCGTTACCATTGCCGGAACCATCCAGCACATCATTCTCCAGTGCGTAGTACGCAACCAGACCATCGGTGCCGGGGTCGACCGGCGTTCCAGCAAGCTGACCAATCTCATCCGCAGACAACGCCTTGTCGTAGATACGCACTTCACTCATCAATCCGCTCCAATTCTCTCCCTCGGCACCCTCGTTGTCACCGCCAAAGAAAAGTGGTTGAGGAAAGTCCAGGGGTTGTGTGAACGTCCCTGAGCTGGCTTCAATA
>Ga0307378_10000933_pt1 | contig 48564 bp, 30 predicted proteins | sample UN1MG_FD_202238 | JGI IMG/M metagenome (GOLD analysis project Ga0307378, IMG submission 202238) | Soil microbial communities from Risofladan, Vaasa, Finland - UN-1 | ecosystem: Environmental > Terrestrial > Soil > Coastal area > Acid sulfate soil | place: Finland: Risofladan, Vaasa | collected... | reverse complement strand
TGCATGTCCCAGGATCGCACACTGATGACTGTTTGTCTAGCGTCGAGTCAGCCTCTCAGGAAGTTCTATGCGATTGGTAAAGTGCCAAGCATATCGTGTATCGGTTGTATCCCGCGTTTCACGCATCACGCATCACGTTTCACGCTTCACGCATCACGTTTCAGTGTGGCACACCGCTTGCATTCACTCCCAAGACGATGTATAATACAATGTATACACGCGGCTTGGCGATCGGAATCGGCAAGCCGGGAGGTGCGCGATGAGTGTGATGGTGCGCAAGCAGGTCTACATCGAGCCCCAACAACACGAGTTGCTCAAGCAGGCGGCAGCAGAGACCGGGATGACCGAGTCGGAAATCATCCGCCGGGCGATCGACCTGTGGGGGGAGAGCGAGGGAAAAAAGCGCCGCGCCCAGGAGGCCTGGAAAGAAGTGCGGGCCTTTATCGAGGAATGGATGGCGCAGGGGCCGGTATCCGGCGGGCGGACGTGGACACGAGAAGAGCTGTACGAGGAGCGTTTGAGCCGCTATGGCCACGATTCTGGTTGATACGAACGTGCTCGTCACCGCCTACGACCGCTCGGAGCCGGAGAAGCAACGTTGGGCGTTGGAGGTGCTGGCGCGGCTGGTGGCGGCGGACCTGGGCGTTCTCAGTACCCAGACGCTGGCCGAGTTCTGCGCGGTGACGACGCGCAAGATTCCCACGCCGCTGAGCGCGGAGCAAGCCTACACTCAGATCGAGCGCTTTGCACGAATCTGGCCCGTGCTGAGCGTGACCGCCCAGGTCGTGCTGGAGGCCGTACGGGGGATGCGTGACTATCAGTTCAGCTTCTGGGACGCACAACTGTGGGCCATTGCGTGCCTGAACCAGGTGCCGGTGGTCTTGAGCGAGGACTTTAATCCCGTCGCCGTCATCGAGGGGGTGCGGTTCGTGAATCCCTTTGCGGAGGACTTTGAGCCGGAAGCGTGGGGGCTGTAAGCAGTGGCTTGAACACGGATCGGCAGGATTAAGACGGATCAGGAATGGCAGCCGAAAGGGGCACACCAGGCCGCAGCACGTTTTCTTCAAGGGCGAGGCGACGGCAGTCGAAAAGGAAGCCAGCTTTAGTTTCGCCGAGATCAAGCAGCAATATCTACAGGAGATTTGTGTTGAAAGAGGAATTTGTAGACGTACGGATTGTGGACAACTTTTACCAGACGTCGAGTTTCTTCCCGATGCCCGTCGTGCTGGTGAGCACGGTCGCAGAGACGGGGCAGACGAATCTCGGCCCCTACTCGCTCTGCTTTCCATTCATCGTGGCCGGGGAGCATTCGATGATCCTGGGCAGCCGGGCGGACAGCAACACCAGCCTCAACATCCAGCGCACCGGCGTGTGCGCCATCAATTTCATCCCCGATGACAAGAAATACACCCGGAACTGCGTCATGTTGGGTTACCCGGGCGAGACGACGGAAGAAAAGATGAAGAACAGCATCTTTACGTTGCTCCCTTCCACGCGGATGGACGGAGAGCGGCAGCCCGGCGTCCGGTATCCCGAGATCGTGCAGGAGGCGGTGCAGGTCTTTGAGTGCACCTGGGATCAACGCTATCCTCTGAAATACGCTCCGGAGAGCCCAGAGTGCCATTTTGTGCTGCGCCTGGACCGGATCGTGATGCAGAAAAAGTGGCGCGACCGGTTGTTTGAGGGGAAAGGCTGCCCCCGCCTGCCCATCGACTATGGGTACAGAAACAACACGCACTTTTGGTTCACCAGGGGCGCGCGGCCCTACAAGGTGCCGATTCCCAAGGAAAAGGGCGTGACGGTGAACGCGGTCCAGTTCGCCGCCGACCGGTTCGATCCCGACGTCAAGTGGCAGGAGGAGGCCTGCGCCAAACTGGTCAGGGTGCCCCGCGTATTCCTGACCCGGGCGATCGCCGCGTGCGTCGAGGAGGCCAGGGAGGAGGGCATCACCGAGATCACGCCCGAGTTCGTGGACCGGGTGCGGGACAAGAGGAGCAAGGATAGAGGGCGGTAGGATGGGCAAACGGAGACGGAAAAAGAAGAAGGCCACCAGGATTTCACCGGCAAGCACTTTGCGGCCCCGCCTGGATAACCTGTGGGCCGAGGGGGCGCTATTGCACAAGGATGACGATGCGATCGAGGGAGACCTCGACGTCGTCGCGCGTGACGTCGCGCCGGATCTTTTCGTAAAGACGATGCTCCGCGCCTACGTGGCTGCGCCGGCGGCGGTGCGCGCCCGGCTGGACGGCGTCTTGCCCCGCTGGTTGAGCAGGCACGACTGTCTGGGCGCGTTGCAGGAGATGGTCGCCGGCGGATCGCTGGGCGCCGACTTGCGGCCACCCGCGTTGGCCTGGATGGAAGCGGCTGGCGTAGACACCCGATCGCTCGAAAGCCCGCCGAGCTCGTTCTTCCAGGCCTACTACTACGACGATGTGGCGGTGCTCGGCGAGAAATCGCAGGCTTACGTCGCGGTATTCTGGTACACGAGCCCCAGAAAGAACCGCGCGCAGGGCATGGGTTTTCTGCTCGACTATAACCCACCGTGGGATGGCTCTGTCAAAGACATCCTGGTCACGCCCCGGCGTTCTCCAAAGAGGTTGGTAAAGGAAGTTTTGGGCGTGTGGGAGCGTGGAGAGATGGAAATAGAGCAGGTTAGTGCAGAGCGGGCCAAGACCGTGATCCTGACCGCGCTCAGATGCAACCGGGCTGCCAAGCTCCGCCTGCCGCGTGACTTGATCGAGGCGCGAGAGGCTTTTGTCCGCCACGTGCTGTCCCTGCCGGACGGGCCAGACACCCCGGCTTTTACCGCACGTAATTTCGACTACCTGGCTCGCCACGGCAAGCGGCCGGAGGAGATCAGGCACTTTGAGCAGACCATGGGGCGGCGCGTTCGTATGGAGGATGGCGAAGAGGTGCTGGTGGTCGATATCCGTGATTGGGACGATGAGGGGTGGTAGAGGGGCAGGGGAGCAGGGGAGCGGGGGAGCAGAGGAGCAGAGGAGCAGTGGAGCAGTGGAGCAGTGGAGCGGGGGGGTAAGATTTGGGCGGGTTGGGTCGTCTGTGGGGTGAGGCAGGCGATCGTCGTGGTCTTGGAAAGCATCAGTCTGTCTCCTCCTTGGCGCTCCGCCCCACGTGGGCGGAGCGCTCTTTCTTAGGTGCCAGGCACTTGCAGGCGTTTTGAGTGTTGTTGACCTTCCCGAAAGCTTGAGAAACACGCCCGTCTATGGAAACGACGTTTTGCGGGTGAAGCTTTTGCCAGCGAATCACACCAGGTAGCTTTCGGGAAGGTTCGCTCGCCCAAACCGGGATGCACCGGGGTCGGGGAGTGTTACGTTTGGCGGCGATGTGTGGTACAGTGGGGGCGGCCTGTGGCACAGCAGACCTCCTTTGGGCCGGTCCGTGGTGGGGATGCCACGGGCCGGCGGTGTTTTTGGGGGGGAGGGGGGCGGGGGAGGGGCGCACGGCGATGGGGAGCCGCCCGGCGATAAAGTCGCCGGGCTACGGAACAGCGCCCGATGAATCGGGCTTGGGGCGAGCCACCTTCCCGAAAGCTGGCACAAGCGACCTGAAAGGCATCCCGGCGCTTTCCGGCAGGGTCTCGGGCGTTGGCGATACTTTGTAGCTTTCGGGAAGGTTTGCCCCTGGACTGAAGTGCACGCTGGGCAGGAGGCGGTTTTGACTTTTGGGGGAGTTGATATATACTGAAGAGGAGGGTGCAAGATTCAATGAGATGAAGTGCCTGGCAACTTGACCGAGTCCCAGGCTATGGCCGGGGCGGTGGGTCCGCGCGCCGGCAGGGGTATTGTAGCAGAGAGCCCGCCCACCGTCAGGTTGAGGCGGGTGTTTTGTTTTGGGGGAAGGGAGTAGGGGACGAGGACGAATGACCAATGACCAGGGACGAATTACCAATGACCAATGACCAACGGCAGGGAGGGGGACGGGGAGCGGGGGGTGCGGGAGTGTGAGAAGGACGGTCCGGGGACGGGGCCGGGAGGTTGTGCACGGGAAGTAGGGGAGGCCGAATGAGCGAGGAAGAGACGAAGACCGGCAAGGAGCTGGAGCGGCGGGTGGCGGAGGCGTACCGGCGGATGGGGGGAAGGGCCCGGCACAACGTGTTCGTGGGCGGGAACCAGATTGACGTCTACGTCGAGTTGGGGACCCCGGACGGGGGGTTGCACCGGATCGCGGTGGAGGTGAAGGACTGGGCCTCGCCGGTCGGGATTGACGTGGTCAACGAGTTCGCGCAGAAGGTGAAGCTGCTCCACGGCGAGCGGCTGATCGACGAGGGCGTGATCCTGTCGGCGGGGGGATTCACCCGGCCGGCCCGGCTTGCCGGCGAGACGTACGGGCTGCGGCTGCTGGAGCCGGGGGACCTGGAGGCGATGGTGGCGCAGGCGGAGCGGGAGGGGCGGTGGGTCCCGCCGACCTACATCCCGCCCGCGCCGCCAGATCCGGAGACGTTGGTTGGGCGTGGCCGGCTGCCGCCAGGTTCGCGTCTTGACTTCCGGCAGAACGCGCTGTTCACGGGGCGGGTCGAGCCGCTGAAGGCGCTGGCGCGGGGGTTGCTGCACGGGGACGGGGCGGCAGCGCTGGTGACGCAGGCGGTGGCGGGGATGGGGGGCGTGGGGAAGACGCAGTTGGCGGTCGAGTTCGCGTACCGGTACGGGCGGTTCTTTCACGGGGTGCATTGGCTCAACGCCGCACGGCCGGAGGGGCTGGGGGCGGAGGTAGCGGCGTGCGGCGAGGCGATGGGGCTGCCATACTGGCCGGAGAAGCTGCCGGAGCAGGTGGGCCGGACGTTGGAGGCGTGGCGGCGAGGCGGGCAGCGGCTGGTCGTGCTGGACAACCTGGAGGAGGTGGAGGCGGCGCGGGAGTGGCTGGGGAGGCTGAGCGGGGGCGGGGCGCGGGTGCTGGTGACGGCGCGGCGGTGGGATTGGCCGCGGGACCTGGGATTGAGCCCGCTGCGGCTGGAGGTGTTCACGCCAGGTGAGAGTCGGGCGTTCCTGCGGGAGTACGTGGGGGAGGAGCGAGCGATGGAGGAGGAGCTGGACAGGCTGGCGAAGCGGCTGGGCCACCTGCCCCTGGCGCTGGAGTTGGCGGGGCGGTACCTGGCCGGGTTGCCGCGGGTGACGGTGGCGGGGTACCTGGAGAAGCTGGCGGAGGTGTGGTTGCACCCGTCGATGCGGAGCTGGCGGGAGGAGTTGGGCAACCCGACGGGGCACGACCTGGATCTGTTGGCGACGTTCGCGGCGAGCTGGGAGCAGGTGTTAGACGAGGCGGCGCGGCGGGTGTTTTTGATAGCGGGATACTGTGCGCCGAACGAGGCGATCCCGTGCGAGGTGCTGGAGAGGGCGGCGGAGCTCGACGAGGAGGGCTGCGACGAGGCGGTGGGGGTGCTGGCGGGGCTGGGGCTGGTGGAAGTGGAGGATCCGGAGGCGGGGCCGGTGGTGCACCCGCTGCTGGCGGAGTACGGGCGGGCGGTGACGGCGGCGGAGGGGGAGGAGGCGGAGGTGCTGGGGGCGGTGGCGGGGGCGCTGGTGCGGCTGGCGCGAGAGGCGAACGCTCGGATGGACGAGACGGGGAGCCCGTCGCACTTTGTGCCGCTGCTGCCGCACATTCGCGTCATGGCCGATAGGGAGACACCGGAAGATGCTGGCTCGCTGTGGGTCAACCTTGGGTACTATCTAGACAGGGTGGCCGACTATGCGGGGGCGAAGGAGGTGTGCGAGCGGGCGGTAGCGGTAGGAGAGCGGGTGTATGGACGCGAGCATGCCGAGGTGGCGCTCCGCGTCAACAACCTGGGGGGCGTGCTCAGGGACCTGGGGGACCTGGTGGGGGCGCGGGCGGCCTACGAGCGGGCGCTGGCGATCGACGAGCGGGTCTTCGGGCCGGAGCATCCCAAGGTCGCAATCCACGTCAACAACCTGGGGCTGGTGCTGCAGGACCTGGGGGACCTGGCGGAGGCGCGGGAGTGTTTCGCGCGGGCGCTGGCGATCGACGAGCGGGTCTACGGGCCGGAGCATCCCAACGTCGCCCGAGACGTCAACAACCTGGGGACGGTGCTGAAGGACCTGGGGGACCTGGCGGGGGCGCGGGAGTGTTTCGCGCGGGCGCTGGCGATCTTCGAGCAGGTTCTGGGACCGGAGCACCCCAACGTGGCAACACTGGTCAATAACCTGGGGAGCGTGCTGCAGGACCCGGGGGACCTGGCGGGAGCGCGTGCGGCGTTCGAACGGGCGCTGGCGATCGACGAGCGGGTCTTCGGGCCGGAGCATTCCAACGTCGCCACCGACGTCAACAACCTGGGGCTGGTGCTGAGGGACCTGGGGGACCTGGCGGGGGCGCGGGAGTGTTTCGAGCGGGCGCTGGGGATCGACGAGCGTGTCTTTGGGCCGGAGCATCCCAAGGTCGCTCGAGACGTCAACAGCCTGGGGCTGGTGCTGCGGGACCTGGGGGACCTGGCGGGGGCGCGGGAGTCTTTCGAGCGGGCACTGACGATCGACGAGCGGGTCTTCGGGCCGGAGCATCCCAGCGTCGCCACCCGCGTCAACAACCTGGGGGTGGTGCTGAGGGACCAGGGGGACCTGGCGGGGGCGCGGGAGGCGTTCGAGCGGGCGCTGGCAATTTTCGAGAGGTTTTTGCCGGAGGGGCATCCGTCGATTGAGACGGTGCGGGGGAATTTGGAGGCGTTGGGGGAGTAGGGAGTAGGGGAGTGATCGGGGAGGCCGGGAATGCCGAGTGCTGCTCAAACCGAGCTGTATCCACCCAAGTCCTGGGATGAGTTCGAGGACATTGTCTGGGAGCTGTACGCGCGGGAGTGGGGGGACCCCAAGGCGCAGCGGTACGGCCGCAGCGGCCAGGCCCAGCAGGGGGTCGATATCTACGGGCAGCCGCGGGGCTTGCGCGGGGCGTACGTGGGTGTGCAGTGCAAGCGGTACGGCGAGGGCACGCTCACCCGGGCCAAGGTGGAAGCGGAGATCGCCAAGGCCGAGGCGTTCCAGCCGCCGCTGGCCGAGTACGTGATCGCGACCACCGAGCAGCGGGACGCCAAGCTGCAGGTGGCGGTGCGGGAGATTGACGGGGAGCGCCGGGCGGCGGGCAAGTTTCTCGTGCACGTCGAATTCTGGGAGGATCTGTGCAGCCGGCTGTGTGACGAGGCGAACAACGACCTGCTGCTGAAGCACTATGGGGATTGGGCCAGGCGGCTGATCCAGGCACGGGGCGCCGCGCCTCCGCCCTACATCCCTCCTGCACCCCCCGACCCGGAGACCCTCCCCGACCCAGGCGACCTCCCGCCTGGCCATCGGCTCCCGTTCACGCGCAACGAGCTGTTCACTGGCCGGGAGGGGCCGCTCAAGCGGCTGGCCTGCGTCCTCTTGCGCGACCAGGCACCCTCGGCGCTGGTGACGCAGGCGGTGGCGGGGATGGGGGGCGTGGGGAAGACGCAGTTGGCGGTCGAGTTCGCGTACCGGTACGGGCGGTTCTTCCACGGGGTGCATTGGCTCAACGCCGCACGCCCTGAGGGGCTGGGGGCGGAGGTGGCGGTGTGCGGCGAGGCGATGGCGCTGCCGGGCTGGCCGGAGAAGCTGCCGGAGCAGGTGAGCCGGACGCTGGAGGCGTGGCGGCGTGGAGGGCGGCGGCTGGTGGTGCTGGACAACCTGGAGGAGGTGGAGGCGGCGCGGGAGTGGCTGGGGAAGCTGAGCGGGGGTGGGGCGCGGGTGCTGGTGACGGCGCGGCGGTGGGATTGGCCGCGGGACCTGGGGTTGAGCCCGCTGCGGCTGGAGGTGTTCACGCCAGGTGAGAGCCGGGCGTTCCTGCGGCGGTACGTGGGGGAGGAGCGGGCCGCGGACGGGGAGCTCGACGGGCTGGCGAAGCGGCTGGGCCACCTGCCGCTGGCGCTGGAGCTGGCGGGGCGGTATTTGCAGCGGATGGGCCGCGTGACGGTGGGGGGGTATCTGGAGAAGCTGGAGGAGGTGTGGGCGCACCCGTCGATGCGGAGCTGGCGGGAGGAGCTGGGCAGCCCGACGGGGCACGACCTGGATCTGCTGGCGACGTTCGGGGCGAGCTGGGAGCAGGTGTTAGACGGGGCAGCGCGGCGGGTGTTTTTGATAGCGGGGTACTGCGCGCCGAACGAGCCGATCCCGTGCGAGGTGCTGGAGAAGGCAGCGAAGCTCGACGAGGAGGGCTGCGACGAGGCGGTGGGGGTGCTGGCCGGGCTGGGGCTGGTGGAGATGGAGGACGCGGAGAAGGGGCCGGTGGTGCACCCGCTGCTGGCGGAGTACGCGCGGGCGGTGGCGGCGGCGGAGGGGGAGGAGGCGGGGGTGCTGGGGGCGGTGGCGGGGGCGCTGGGAAAACTGACCCATCAGGCCTTGGAAAGCGGGCTGCCGGCACGGTTCGCCCCACTGCGGCCGCATGTGGAGGCGGTAGCGCCTGCCGCAGAGGATGTGGGGCTCGAAATGGCCGGGGCGCTGTGGAACAACCTGGGCGCCCACTTGCGGACGGTGGCGGAGTACTCCGGGGCGCGGGCGGCGTACGAGCGGGCGCTTGCCATCCACGAGCAGGTCTTCGGGCGGGAGCATCCTATCGTGGCGACCGTTGTCCACAACCTGGGGAGCGTGCTCTGTGACCTAGGGGAGCTGGCGGGTGCCCGGGCAGCCCTCAAGCGTGCACTGGTCATCGACGAGCGGGCCTATGGCCTCGACCATATCAGCGTCGCCCGAGACGTCCACAGCCTGGGGAACGTGCTGCAGAGCCTGGGGGATCTGGACGAGGCACGGGTGGCGTATGAGTGGGCGCTTGCCATCCACGAGCGGATCTTCGGGCGGGAGGATCCAGACGTTGCCCGCGATGTCAACAGCCTCGGGGGCGTGCTCCATGCTCGAGGGGACCTGGCGGGCGCGCGAGCAGCCTTCGAGCAAACGCTGGCCATCCACGAGCGGGTGTACGGTCCGGAGCATCCCGAGGTCGCCGCCGCCGTCAATAATCTGGGGATGGTGTTGAGGGACCTGGGGGACCTAGCGGGGGCGCGGGAATGTTTCGAGCGGGCGCTGACGGTCGACGAGCGGGTCTTCGGGCCGGAGCATCCAGACGTTGCCCGCGATGTGAACAATCTCGGGCGCGTACTGCAGGATCTGGGTGACTTGGTGGGAGCGCGGGCGGCGCACGAGCGAGCGCTGGCCATCGATGAGCGGATCTATGGCCCCGACCATATCAACGTCGCCCGTGACGTCAACAACCTGGGGCTGGTACTCCGTGATCTGGGGGACTTGGACGGCGCGCAGGCGGCCTTCGAGCGAGCGCTGGCTATCAGCGAGCGGATCTATGGCCCCGACCGTCCCAAGGTCGCCATCCGCGTCAACAACCTGGGGCTGGTGCTCCGTGACCTGGGGAGCCTGGTGGGGGCGCGGGCGGCCTTCGAGCGGGCGCTGAGGATTTGGCGAGCGGCCTACGGCGACGAGCATCCCCAGGTGGCCACGGCGCATAACAACCTGGCGCTGGTGCTGCGAGACCTAGGGGACCTGGCGGGGGCGCGGGAATGTTTCGAGCGGGCGCTGGAGATTTGGGAAAAGTTCCTGCCGCCGGAGCATCCGTATATCGGGATTGCGCGGGGAAATTTGGAGAGGCTGGGAGGGGAGCAGAGGAGCAGAGGAGCAGGGGGGCGGGGGAGCAGGGGAGACAAGGAGACAGAGACAAGGGGACAAGGGGGCGAGGACGAATGACCAATGACCAATGACCAATGGCGGAGGGGGAAGGGCGGCAAGGCTATGAGGGTGGACGGGAGGGAGCGAAAATGATGCATCGTTTGCACGGACTTGTCGGGCCGGTGCGAGTGCCGGAGGAGTACACACCCAGGGCGCTTGCAGTTTGGTGGGAGGGGATAGCCGAGCAGTACGGGCGATACCCGTGCATCGCCACGCTGCTGGCGCTTCCCGCGGATAGGGAAGCGATACGCTATGCCACCGAGTTCGGGGATGAACTGGATGTGATTTCGCAGGAGCACTGCCTGGTGATCGCATTGAGTAAGGCGGGGGTGAGGCGCTTGGTGAAAAGCATCAGACGGCAGCACGTCACGCGTTCAGCGGTTTCAGTATTATCAGCGTATTCAGCGATTCAAAGGAGGCATCGATGACCCAACAATACGTCCGTGAGGAATACCTCCTGTCCGAGGTCACGTCCAGGATCATCAAGGCAGGCAAGGAAGTGCATAAGGAACTCGGCCCAGGTTTCGAGGAGGTGATCTACCAACGTTCCCTGGCCCGAGAGTTCCCCGCTCATGACTTGGACTTTTCCCGCGAGGTATGGATTGACGTGCACTACAAGGGGGAGAAGGTCGGCAGCAAGCGGGTGGACTTTATCGTCGACGAGGTGCTGGTTGAGATCAAGGCCAAAGCGGCGCTGGAAGACGTGGACTTTGTGCAAACCCTGTCCTATCTCAAGGCCTCCGGCTACAAGGTTGCCCTGCTGCTCAACTTTGGAGCCAAGCGGTTGGGGATCAAGCGGATCGTGTACGAGAAGGCGCGTATGTGACGGCTTTGCGGTTCGAGGGTGTGGGGGTGGATAGAACCGCTGAGGCCGCTGAAGGGACGCTGATGGCGCTGAGGGGGTGGCGGAGAACGCTGATGGACCCTGACAGGCATCGGGCGGCAAGAAGTCACCCACTCAGCGAGTTCAGTGTGGTCAGCGCATTCAGCGGTTCGAGGACGGGGGTCGTGGGATAGAACCGCTGAGGCCGCTGAAGGGACGCTGATGGCGCTGAGGGGATAGCGGAGAACGCTGATGGACCCTGACAGGCATCGAGCGGCAAGAAGTCACCCACTCAGCGAGTTCAGTGTGATCAGCGCATTCAGCGGTTCGAGGACGGGGATCGTGGGATAGAACCGCTGGGGCCGCTGAAGGGGCGCTGAGGGGATGGCGGAGAACACTGATGGACCCTGACAGGCATCGAGGGGCAAGAAGTCACTCCCTCAGCGGTCTCAGTATGATCAGCGCATTCAGCGGTTCGAGGACCCAAGCACCCAAAGACCACGCACTTGCGTCCATCTGGCAAAGGACTATAATCCACCTGGGGCAGGCCAGAGTGAAGGAAGACTGCCATGAAGCCCGAGGAAAAAGCCCGACAGGACATCGACGAACAACTCGCAACTGCTGGCTGGACCGTCCAGAGCCGCGACGCGGCCAACCTGGGCGCGTCGCGCGGCGTCGCCGTGGGCGAGTTCCCGCTCACCACCGGCTTCGCCGACTATATGCTCTTCGTCGACAAGCGCCCCATCGGCGTGGTCGAGGCCAAGGCCGTGGGCAAGACGCTCAGCGGCGTCGAACTGCAGACGACAAAGTACAGCGAGGGGCTGCCGCCGCTGCTCTTGGGAAACGCCTGGCACGCACCCCTGCCGTTCCTCTACCAATCCACTGGCGTAGAGACCTACTTCACCGACGTGCGCGACCCCGAGCCCCGCTCCCGCCGTGTGTTCGCCTTCCACCGCCCGGAGACGCTGGCCGGGTGGGCGGAGCAGCCCCAGACGCTCCGTGCCCGCCTGTGCGCGCTGCCGCCGCTCATCACGACCGGCCTGTGGCCCGCGCAGATCGAGGCGGTGCGCAATCTCGAATGCTCCTTCGCCGCCGACCGGCCCCGCGCGCTGATCCAGATGGCGACCGGCAGCGGCAAGACCTACACCGCCGTCACCTCCGTCTACCGCCTCATCAAGCACGCCAGGGCCCGCCGGGTGCTCTTTATGGTCGACCGCACCAACCTGGGCCTCCAGGCGCTGCGCGAGTTCCGCCAGTACGTGACGCCCGACGACGGGCGCAAGTTCGGCGAGCTCTACAACGTCCAGCCCATGACGTCCAACGTGCTCGACCCCGTCAGCAAGGTGTGCATCACGACCGTGCAGCGGTTGTACTCGATGCTGCGCGGCGAGGAGGCCTTCGACGAGTCGCTGGAGGCGCAGTCGCTGGCCCATCTCGCCGCGATCTTTGGCGACCGGCCGCGCGAGGTCGCCTACAACGGTTACCTGCCGGTCGAGTATTTCGACTTTATCGTCGTCGACGAGTGCCACCGCTCGATCTACAACGTCTGGCGGCAGGTGCTGGAGTACTTTGACGCCTACTTGATCGGGCTGACGGCCACGCCCTCCAAGCAGACGTTTGGCTTCTTCAATGGCAACCTGGTGATGGAGTACCCCCGCGAGCGCGCCGTCGCCGACGGCGTCAACGTCGACGGCTGGGTCTACCGCATCCGCACCGAGGTGACCGAGCGGGGAGCCCGTGTCGAGGCCGGCGAGTGGGTCGACAAGCGCGACCGGTTGACCCGCGACGTGCGCTGGGAGCAGTTGGACGAGGACCTGGCGTACGACGCCAACCAGTTGGACCGCGACGTCGTCGCGCCGGACCAGATCCGCACGGTGGTCCGTACCTTCCGGAAGCGGCTCCCCACTGACATCTTTCCCGGCCGCACCGAGGTGCCCAAGACGCTGGTCTTTGCCAAGGACGACAGCCACGCCGAGGACATTGTGCGCATCGTCCGCGAAGAGTTCGGCAAGGGGAACGACTTTTGCCAGAAGGTGACCTACAAATCGGAGGGCAAGCCGGAGGACATCATCGCCGCGTTCCGCAACAGCTATAACCCGCGCATCGCCGTCACCGTCGACATGATCGCCACCGGCACCGACGTCAAGCCGATCGAGATCCTGCTCTTTTTGCGGCGGGTGCAGTCGGCCAACTACTTTGAGCAGATGCTGGGGCGCGGCACCCGCGTCATCAGCGAGACCGACCTGCGGGCCGTCACACCGGACACGACCCGCAAGACCCACTTTGTGATCGTCGACGCGGTCGGCGTGGTCGAGCACCCCAAGGTGGACGTGGGCACGCTCGACCGGAAGCGCTCGCTCCCGCTGGACAAGCTCCTGGAGGCGGCGGCGTTCCGCATGGTCGACGAGGACATGCTCTCTTCGCTGGCGGTGCGGCTGGCGCGGCTGGAGAACCAACTGACCGACGACGAGCGCGACGCGGTCGCCGAAGCCAGCGGCGGCAAGTCGTTGCGCGAGCTCTCTCACGCCCTGCTCGACGCGCTCGATCCCGACGAGGCCCACGACCTGGCCCGTGAGCAGGCCGGCGGCGCTGAACCCACGCCGGAGCAGGTCGAGGCCGCGCGAGCGGAGCTGATCGAGGCCGCCGTCACGCCCTTCGATAACCCCAAGCTACGCGAGCGGCTGGCCTCCATCCAGGCGCGCACTGAGCAGGTGATCGACCGGGTGACGCGCGACCGGCTCATCAGCGCCGAGTACAGCGTGGAGGACACCGAGCGGGCGCGGCAGATGGTGGCCTCCTTCTACGCCTTCCTCCAGGAGCACCGTGACGAGATCGCCGCGCTGCAGATCATCTTTGGCCAGCCCTACGCACAGCAGCACCTCACCTACGCGCAGGTCAGGGAGCTGGCTGCCCGCATCGAGCAGCCGCCCAACGCCTGGACGACGGAGGGGCTGTGGCGGGCCTATGCCCAGTTGGAGCGTGACCGCGTGCGCGGCGTCGGTGCCCGGCGCACGCTCACCGACCTGGTCTCGCTCGTGCGCCACGCCGTGCAGTTGGAGGACGAACTGGTTCCCTACCCCGACCTGGTGCAGCGCCGCTACCGGGAGTGGCTGGCGGCGCAGGGCCGCGCCTTTACCGAGGAGCAGCGCTGGTGGCTCGACCGCATCGCCGAGACGGTCGGCGTGAATCTGAGCGTGACCAGCGACGACTTTCAGGTGGGGGAGCTCTTCGAGCGGGGCGGGTGGATCGCGGCCCGGCGGCTCTTCGGCGCGGACCTGCCGGTGCTGTTGGGGGAGCTGAACGAGGCGTTGGTGGCGTGAGGGAAGAGAACCTCGGATGAAGGAAATACACGATTCTTCCATTCATCGTGTATTTCTCTATCCGTGGTTATCGCCTCGCCAAGCGGCTCTTTGGGGAGGAGCTGCCGGTGCTGTTGGAGGAATTGAACGAGGCGTTGGTGGCGTGAGGCGTGATTTGGTAGGTGAGGAGTAAACGTGGCTGAGAACGAGACGCAGGGTGCATGGACGCTACCCGATCGTTGGGTGTGGACAACGCTAGAACACTGCGTTGATATTCTGGACAGTCAACGTGTTCCCGTCAATGCGAGTGAGCGAGATGCTAGAATCACTGGCAAGCACTCCTCCGAACTCTATCCTTACTATGGAGCGACAGGGCAAGTTGGGTGGATTGATGATTATCTTTTTGATGAGGAATTGGTCTTATTGGGTGAAGACGGCGCTCCATTTCTTCAAGCCCTCAAGGACAAGGCTTACATCATTCGTGGAAAGAGTTGGGTAAACAACCACGCCCACGTGTTGCGAGCGATTGCTGAACTAATGGAGAATTCTTTCCTCTGTCATTATCTGAATACTGCTGATTACCACGACTACGTAACTGGCACCACAAGACTCAAGCTCAATCAGTCACGAATGCGCAAGGTCTCAGTCCCCCTCGCCCCTCTCCCCGAACAGCGCCGCATCGTCGCCGAGATCGAGACCCAGTTCACGCGGCTGGACGCGGGCGTGGCGGCGCTGGAGCGGGCGCGGGCCAACCTGCGGCGCTACAAGGCGTCCGTCCTCAAGGCCGCCTGCGAGGGCCGCCTCGTCCCCACCGAAGCCGAGCTGGCCCGCGCCGGGGGCCGCGATTACGAGCCCGCCGACCAACTGCTGACTTGCATCCTGGCCGAGCGCCGCGCACGGTGGGAGGCAGAGAACCCCGGCAAGAAGCACAAGGAACCCGCCCCGCCGGACACTGAGGGCTTGCCAGAGTTGCCGGAGGGATGGGCTTACTCTCTGATTGAGCCGCTTCTCTCGACATCACGATCAGGGATGAAAACTGGCCCATTCGGAAGCCTATTGAAGAAGCACGAACATCGACCTGAAGGTATCCCTGTGTTAGGAATTGAGAACATCGGGCCAACAGGCTACGTGCCAGGTAATAAGATATTCATCACGGAAAAGAAGGCTGACCAACTCTCAAAATACGATGTCCAACCAAACGACATACTCATATCACGTTCAGGAACGGTGGGCGAGGTATGTATCGTTCCTGAGGGATTGGGACCTGCGAGATTTTCGACCAATCTGATGCGCATTGTCCTTACGCCAAACAGTATGCTGCCCAAGTTCTTCATATTCTTGTTCAATGGCTCGCCGTTTGTTCTTGACCAGGTCTCAGAACTGTGTAGTGGCAGCACAAGAGATTTCTTGAATCAGAAGATTCTCAAGTCTGTTGTCTTCCCTCTCCCTCCCCTCCCCGAGCAACGCCGCATCGTCGCCGAGGTCGAGCGGCGGCTGTCGGTGGTGGCGGCGCTGGAGGCGTCGGTGGAGGCCGCGCTGGCCCGCGCTCGAAGGCTGCGGCAGGCGGTGCTCAAGCGCGCCTTCGAGGGGAGGCTGGTACCGCAGGATCCAAACGACGAGCCGGCGTCGGTGCTGCTGGAGCGGATCAGGGCGCAGCGGGAGACAGGGAAGAAAGCTGGGAAGACAAATCGCAAGAAAAAGCAGCTACGACAACTGGAGCTACTCTAATGGGCAAAAAGAGGATACCGGACGAGGTTCGAGCGCAGGTGAATGCTATCGTAGATCGGTTCAACGAAACGGAGATGCGAGGCCGACACAGCATTTACACCGCGCGCTTCAGGGGTAGCTACCTGTACCTGGATAGAAACGACTGGGGGCGTGTTGTCCACGTCTGCCGGTTAAAGTACAACGGCGCGATGGATAACTGGGACTTTGCCATCTTCAGGTACAGTAGAGAGTTCTACGACCCGGACGAGTGGTTGTTCCCAGGCGGAGGTCACGTGGACGGCACCGTCGAGGGCGCGATGCGCGCAGGGTTGGGAGCGTATCCGGTATAGGTTGACCAGATATGATGCAGTTGGTTTATTCGATAGGCCGCCGGGCGATGACTCTTCGGCTCTGCTCAGGGCAGGCGTCGCCCGGCTTTGGGGCCGCGCCGGATCAATCCGGCTTGAGAGCACACGCGGCCCAGCCCCGTTGACGGGGCGCTGTTCCGTAGACCGGCGACTTTCGCCGGTCGGTCCCGGCAAGCCAGGAGTCATTCTGAAATGTCAACCGAATCCGCAACCCCTTCAAGCATCGTCCAACGTCTGTGGAACTATTGCAACGTCCTGCGCGACGACGGCGTCTCGTACGGCGACTACGTCGAGCAGCTCACCTACCTGCTCTTCCTCAAGATGGCCGACGAGCAGGAGCGCGAGTTCGGCAAGGTCAGCAGTATCCCGCCTGAGTACAGTTGGGCCAGCCTGCGCGGGCTCGAGGGCGACGAGCTGGAGCGCCACTACCGCACGGTCCTGGCCGCGCTGGGCAGGGGGTCGGGTCTCATCCCCGTCATCTTCCGCAAGGCGCAGAACCGCATCCAGGATCCGGCCAAGCTGCGTCGCCTGATCAACCTGATCGACGGCGAGACCTGGGTGGGCCTGGGCATCGACGTCAAGGGCGAGATCTATGAGGGGCTGCTGGAGAAGAATGCGCAGGATATCAAGTCGGGCGCTGGTCAATATTTCACGCCTCGACCGCTGATCCGGGCGATGGTGGACGTGATGGACCCCCGCCCCGGCCAGACGATCTGCGACCCGGCCGCTGGCACCGGCGGTTTCCTCATCGCCGCCCACGACTATATCGCCGCGCACCACGGCCCGCTCGACCGCGACCAGTGGCAGCACCTCAACCACGAGGCGCTGCACGGCTGGGAGATCGTCGACAACGCCGCGCGGCTGTGCGTGATGAACCTCTACCTCCGTGGAATCGGGGCCAACGGTGACGAGAGCCCCATCCACGTGGGCGATTCGCTGGCCGCCGACCCCGGCGAGCGGTTCGACGTGGTGCTCACCAATCCGCCTTTTGGCAAAAAGTCCAGCGTCACCTACGTCACCGAGGAGGGCGAGGTCCGCCGCGAGTCGCAGACGATCGTCCGCGACGATTTCTGGACCTCGACGAGCAACAAGCAGCTCAATTTCGTGCAGCACGTCAAGACGATCCTCGAGATCAACGGCCGGGCGGCCGTCGTCGTGCCCGATAACGTCCTGTTCGAGGGTGGGGCGGGCGAGACGGTGCGGCGCAAGCTGCTCCACGAGTGCGACGTCCACACGCTGCTGCGGCTGCCCACCGGCGTCTTTTACGCCCAGGGCGTCAAGGCCAACGTTCTCTTCTTCGACCGCAAGCCCGCCAGCAGCACCCCCTGGACGCAGGCGCTGTGGATTTATGACCTGCGGACGAACGTGAGCTTTACGCTCAAGCAGAACCCGCTCACCCGCGCCGACCTGGACGAGTTTGTCGCCTGCTATAACCCGGCCAACCGGCACGACCGCACGCCGACGTGGTCGGAGGAGATGTCTCGCTCTGCTCGACATGACGCCCCGGAGGGCCGCTGGCGTGCCTTCTCCTTTGAGGATCTGATGGCGCGCGACAAGGTCAACCTGGACGTCTTTTGGCTGCGGGACGAGTCGCTGGAGGAGACGGCCAACCTCCCCGCTCCCGACGTCCTGGCGGCCGAGATCGTCGACGACCTGGAGGCCGCGCTGGAGCAGTTCCGGGCGATTGCGGAGGATTTGGGGGAGTAAAATGAGGAGCAGTGAGAGATGTCAGATGTGAGAGTCGTGCGGCAATCATGCCTTGGTGGCAGGATAGCGAGCCAGGTGGAGGCGATCTACCTGGCGAGTTTTCCTCCCTGTGAGAGAGAAGCGTTTTCCGAACTGGCAAACGGCGTAAAGAAGGGGGACGAGCTGGCGTTCATCGCAGAGGAGGGGAATGTCGTCGGGTTTGCGTTGGTACAACGGTTGTCGGGTGCCGGTGTCTTTCTTCTGGGGTATATGGCGGTTGCCGGGGAAAGGCGGGGACGGGGCATCGGTAGCACCTTGTTGCAGTACGTGGCCAGGGATCTGCGTCGTCGGGAGAACGCGGAAGGGCTCTTGATTGAAGTCGAACCGCCTGACGAGGGGCCTGATGATGAGCTGGATCTGCGGAGGCGACGGATCGAGTTTTACCGCAGGCATGGGGCTCAGGTGATAGCAGAGGCTGGATCTTATCGCATGCCCGACTTGTCTGGTGAGGGCAGTCTCGAGATGAGGCTGATGTGGCTGGCGCTGGGCACCGATGGGCGGATGCTCTCCGGTCAAAAGCTGAGGGATATCATCGTCAGCATCTATAAGGATTCGTACGGACGGCCAGAGGACGACCCTCTTCTCAGGTCAGTTTTGCAGGGTATGACGATGTGAGGAGGCCTGAGGCGAACCGGGAATGTCTGCTGTGAGAGTAGCGGGGTAGACAGGGAGGTAACGATGAGTATCATCACCCCAAGAGAGCTGTACGAATGGTGCAAGATTCCATATTCGGAACTGGAGACCCACCTGCAGTTGAAAGTCCCCTTCCGTCTGTGCCGGGATTCGGCCGAGATGGGCCAGATCATGGCGCGCGAACTGGCCGACGAGATCGAGGCCCACAACGACAGGGGCGAGGCCACCCGGGCCATCATTCCGTGTGGACCGAGCTGCTGGTACGAGCCGTTTACCGGCCTGGTGAACCAGGAAAGGGTCAGTTTGAGGGGGCTGGTGGTCTTTCACATGGACGAATGCCTCGACTGGCAGGGGCGGGAGTTACCGCGCAGACATCCCTACAGCCTGCGCGGGGTCATGGAGGAGCGCTTCTACGGCCCGGTAGCGCCCGAGTTGGCCGTCCTGGAGGAAAACCGGAACTGGCTGAACCCGGGCAACGTCGAGGAGATCAGGGAAAAGATCGCGTCTGCCCCGATCGACATCACGTATGGCGGCTGGGGACAGGACGGGCACGTCGCCTATAACCAGGCCAGGCGGCACCCGTTCAGCCACGTGACGGTAGACGATGTCCGCAACTCGACCGTGCGCATCCAGGAGAACAACCTGGACACGATCCTGGCGCTGGCGCAGCGCACGTTTGGCGCAGCGTACCAGTTCGTGCCTCCCATGTCGGTGACGTTGGGGGTCAGGGAATGCCTGTCGGCCAGGAAGGTGCGGTTGTTCAGCGACACCGGCGCGTGGAAGCAGACGGCGCTCCGCGTGGCCCTGTTCGGGCCGCTCACCGCCGAGTATCCGATGACGCTGTTACGGGAACACCCTGACGCGCTGCTCACGGCGACGATCGCCACCGCCTCCCATCCCATCAGCGAGCACCCTGAATGGGACCTGGGTATCTAGCGTGTCGGGCCGTTCGACGATCCTGATGGTGGGATGGTTACAACGATGGCGGTTCTGCGCGTAAACGTCAGCGCGTGCCGCTATCAGGCCATGATCGGCGTCGGCGGCATCGGGTCGGGCGTGTTCTTCGCCCTGAGCGGCGATCACACGCTGGGCCGGGAGGAGAGCCGCAGCGGGCGTTTCCTGGAGCGCCGGGACTACTGCAAGCTGCACATCATCTCCCATTACGTCAAGACGCTGCTGGGTCCCGAGTTCGCCACGGTCCCGATCGGCAAGGTGGGGGACGACGAGGCAGGCCACCGGCTTCTGCAAGAGATGAAGGACGTCGGGCTGGACGTGCGCTACGTCGAGTCCTGCCCGGGCGAGCAGACGCTCACCGCCATCTGCTTGATCTACCCGGACAGCAGCGGCGGGAACCTGACGGTGGACGATTCGGCCTGCGAGAAGGTGGACGGTGCGTTCGTTGCCCGGGCCGAGCCGGAGTTTGCCCGGTTCGAGGGGCGTGGCGTGGCCCTCGCGGCGGCGGAGGTGCCGCTGGCGGCCCGGAAGCGGTTGCTGCAGTTGGGGACGGCGTACCGTTTCCTGCGGGTGGCCTCTTTCGTCTCCGCAGAGATGCGCGCCGCGGTGGAGATGGGGTTGCCGGGCGAGATCGACCTGCTGGCGGTCAACCTGGACGAGGCCGCAGCGGTGGTCGGGATGTCCACGGAAGGCCGGTCACCCCTGGCGATTGTGGAAACCGCCGTCGAGAGGCTCCATGGGATCAATCCCCGGATGGCCGTTTCGATCACCGCCGGCAAGAACGGGAGCTGGTCCTGGGATGGAGCGTCGCTCGTGCACGTCCCCGTCTTCCCGGCACAGGTCGTCAACACAGCGGGCGCGGGTGACGCGCACCTGTCGGGCGTCATCGCCGGTCTGGTCGCTGGCCTGGCGATGGTCCAGGCGCAGGAACTCGGAACGCTCGTGGGTGCACTTTCGGTCACCTCGCCGCACACCATCGCCCCGGAGATCGAGCGGCGGTCCCTGCGGGCGTTTGCGGCCAGGTCGCAGGCCCCGCTGTCCGATGCGGTCAGAGCCTTGCTGGAGGATTCGTAAAGCAAAACCAGGCAGTCCACGCGGCGCTCTGGGGATCAGGTGGGCGTCGCTGTCGCCGTGGTTGTCGTCAAGGGGCGTCAAAGCCCGAGCCCACGTTTCCACGACCTCGATGCGGGTCGGTTGCCTCGCGATGGGCCGCACCGCCGTCGAACAGGCGGTGCTGGGCGACCTGCCGGCCTTGAACTCTTCCCAGCACCGGCTCTTCCAGGCCGGTGCGGCTTGTGCCAAGCCTGCCCCCAGATTGAAATGCCCCCCTGCCGCCGGTCGCTTTGCAATGCCTGGGGAAGGCGCTATACTTGAAATAGGCAGGAGCGTGATGGAGACCGTTGATTTTGGGAAAACAGGACTGCGGGTCTCTCGGATGTCTTTCGGAACCGGCACGCACGGTTGGGGACACAGATCGGAGCAGACCGCTCTGGGGTTGGATGGACTGGCGAGCCTGTTGCAGTTGGCGTATGACCGCGGCGTCAACTTCTGGGACGCTGCGGACGGGTATGGCTCACATCCCCACGTCGCGAGGGCGTTGCGGGGAATACCGCGTGACGCCGTGGTGATCGCCACCAAGACCTCGTCCCGGACTGCCAGGAAAGTCACGCGGGACGTCGAACGCTTCTTGAGGGAACTGGACACCGATGTGCTCGACGTCGTCCTCATGCACTATGTGACGCGACCCGACTGGCCACGGCGCTACGCTGGCGCGATGGAGGCGCTCTCGCGAGCCAGGGAACAGGGCAAGGTGCGTGCCGTGGGCGTTTCCTGCCACGGCCTGGATGTGCTGCGCGCCGCCGCGGAGACGGATTGGGCCGAGGTGATCCTGGCACGGATCAACTTTGCCGGGGTGAACATGGATGCGAATCCCTCCGACGTGGTGCCCGTGATCGAGAGGATGTACGCCTCTGGAAAGGCGATCTATGGCATGAAGGTCCTGGGTTGTGGCCAGCTCGCGAAGGACGCCCGCACCGCGATTCAGTACGTCTTTCAGTTGGGCACAGTCCACGCCATCACGATCGGCACCAGCAGACGTGAGCATCTCGATGAGAACCTGGAGCTGGTCGAGGAGCTGGCACCCCAGTATCCGCTGCGGGCGTCGCAGTCAAACCTTGCGAAGGTTACGTGCGGCCCTGGTGATTGGAGCACTCTCGGCTGACAGAGGCCTGTTTGGCTTTGAGATCCTCACCGAACCTTCGCAAGGTTTAGCGTCGGGTTATGCGCCAGCTTGCGCAGGCGGGCGGCGCAGTAAAACCTTGCGAAGGTTACGTGCGGCCCTGGTGATTGGAGCACTCTCGGCTGACAGAGGCCTGTTTGGCTTTGAGATCCTCACCGAACCTTCGCAAGGTTTAGCGTCGGGTTATGCGCCAGCTTGCGCAGGCGGGCGGCGCAGTAAAACCTTGCGAAGGTTAGTGCGGCCCTGGTGATTGAAGCACTCTCGGCTGACAGAAGCCTGTTTGGCTTTGAGATCCTCACCGAACCTTCGCAAGGTTTAGCGTCGGGTTATGCGGCAGCTTGCGCAGGTGGGCGGCGCATAGTAGAATTCAGCACTCGCGAAACTGGTATAAAAACCGGAATGAGGAACTGTTGCTCAACAGGCCAACTGCTCCAGGGGGAAGTGTGTCACAAGAAACTGTCAAGAAACTCGCGCGCGTGCCTGTGCTCGAGTTGTTGATCATCCTCGTGCTGTCGACGACGGCCTGCAGCGGTTTGGCGGCTCCCATCTCGCCTGAACTGGCAGCCGCACCCACCGAGGCAGTTGTCACTGCCGAACCTGCCTTTGCCCCCGCGAAAGCTGCGTCAACCGGCGGCAGCCACGCCGCTGTTGCCCCGCGCCCCCGGCGTGTGCAAGACAACGATATCAGATTTGAGCGCATCTCGCTCGAGCAGGGCCTCTCTCAAAGCGTGGTGCTGTGCATGCTACAGGACAGCCATGGGTTCATGTGGTTTGGCACGCAGGATGGGCTGAATCGCTACGATGGCTACGACTTTGTGGTGTACAAGCACGACCCGGAGGACCCTCACAGCTTGAGTGACGGTTTTGTCCGGTCGATTTACGAGGATCGGTCGGGTGCGCTCTGGATTGGAACGAATACCGGTGGACTCGACAGATTTGACCGCGAGACGGAGCGGTTCACCCATTACCAGAACGACCCCGATGACCCCCATAGTCTGAGCGACGACAATGTCCAGTCGATCTATGAAGACCGGGCGGGTGTGCTCTGGGTTGGAACGCTTGGCGGTGGGCTCAACAGGCTTGATCGCGAGAGCGCACCCGGAGCGGGTGCGGGGCAGTTCACCCATTATCAGAACGACCCCGATGACCCCCATAGTCTGAGCAACGACAATGTCCAGTCGATCTATGAGGACCAGGCCGGTGTGCTCTGGATTGGAACGAATGGCGGTGGACTCGACAGGCTTGATCGCGAAAGCGCACCCGGAGCGGGTGCGGGGCAGTTCATCCATTACCAGAACGACCCCGATGATCCCCACAGTCTGAGCAACGACAATGTCCAGTCGATCTATGAGGACCAGGCCGGTGTGCTCTGGATTGGAACGAATGGCGGTGGACTCGACAGGCTTGTCCCTTCGGCAAGCTCAGGGCAGGCTCCTTCGGCAAGCTCAGGGCAGGCTCCTTCGACAGGCTCAGGGCAGGCTCTGAGCGAAGCCGAAGGGCTTGATCGTGAAAGCGCACCCGGAGCGGGTGCGGGGCAATTCACCCATTACCGGGCCGACCCCGACGATCCCCACAGTCTAAGCAGCGACAATGTCCAGTCGATTTATGAGGGCCAGGCGGGTGTGCTCTGGATCGGGACGGGTGATGGCGGACTCGATAGGCTTGATCGGGAAACGGAGCGGTTTACCCACTATCAAAACGACCCCGGTGATCCCCACAGTCTGAGCAATGATATCGTCCAGTCGATTTATGAAAGCCAGGCGGGTGTGCTTTGGGTTGGGACGTTTGGCGGAGGGCTCAATAAGCACGATCGAGACACGGAGCAATTTGTCCACTACCAGAACGATCCCGACGATCCCCATAGCTTGAGTAGCGACGCGGTCTGGTCAATCTACCAGGACGGGGAAGGTGTGCTCTGGATTGGGACGAATGGCGATGGGCTCAACAGGCTTGTCCTGAGCGAAGCCGAAGGGCTTGATCGCGCAAGCGCACCCGGAGCGGGTGCGGAGCAATTCATCCATTACCAAAATGACCCCGATGATCCCCACAGCTTGAGCCACAACATAGTCTGGTCCGTTTATCAAGACCGGGAGGGGGTGCTCTGGGTTGGAACGAACGCTGGACTCGATAGATTTGATCCAGAAACGGAGCGATTTGTCCATTACCCAACCTTGCCCGTCCTTTCGATGTGCCAAGACCGGGAGGGGACGCTCTGGGTTGGCACTCTGGGCGGGGGACTGGGCACGTTTGATCGCGAGAGCGCACCCGGAGATGGTGCGGAGCAATTCGTCTATTATCAGAACGACCCCAACGATCCCCACAGCTTGAGTGACAACACGGTTGTGTCGATTTACGAGGACCGGGATGGGGTGCTCTGGATTGGAACGTTCAGTGGAGGGCTGGACAGGCTTGTCCCTTCGACAGGCTCAGGGCAGGCTCTGAGCGAAGCCGAAGGGCTCGATCGGGAAAGCGCACCCGGAGCGGGTGCGAAGCGATTTGTCCATTACGCCAACGACCCAGGTGACCCCCACAGCTTGAGTCACAATACGGTTTTGTCCATTTATCAGGACCGAGAGGGGGTGCTCTGGGTTGGAACTGCTGGCGGGGGGCTCAACAAGCTTGATCGCGCGACGGGGACCTTTACCCACTACACGGAGAAAGACGGGCTGCCGAATGATTACGTGTATGGGATACTAGAAGACGATGCTCCACCTGGTGGTGGAGGGCGTAACCTCTGGCTCAGTACCAACAAGGGATTATCACGGTTCAACCCGCAGACAGAGACGTTCAAGAATTATGACGTGAGGGATGGGCTTCAGAGCAACGAGTTCAACATGAGCGCCTACCACAAGAGCAGCAGCGGCGAGATGTTTTTCGGCGGCATCCATGGATTTAATGCCTTTTATCCAGATGAGGTGATTGATAATCCAACCATTCCGCCCATCGTCATCACCGATTTTCAACTGTTCAGCGAACCTGTAGTGGTGGGCGCTGATTCACCGCTGCAAAAGCCCATCGCAGAGACTGACGAAATCAGGTTGTCGTATCAAGATGACTTTTTCTCGTTTGAATTTGCTGCCCTGCACTATGCTGCTCCGGAGGAAAACCAGTATGCGTACTTGATGGAGGGGCTTGACAAGGATTGGAACTACGTCGGTACGAGGCGTTTTGCCGGATATACCAGCGTGCCACCGGGCGAATATAGGTTCAGAGTCAAGGGTGCAAACAGCGATGGCGTCTGGAACGAAGAGGGCGCCTCGGTCAAGGTCATCGTTACCCCTCCATTCTGGCAGACGTGGTGGTTCGGAATCTCGATGGCTGCGCTCGTCGTGGGAGGTGTGTTCGGTGTCTTCACCCTTCGGGTCAGAGCCATCGAGGCGCAAAGACGCCAACTTAAAGTCCAGGTGAATGAACGGACAAAAGAGCTGAGGGAGACGCTGGTTCAACTGGAGCGTTCAAAAGAAGCCGCCGAAGCCGCCAATCGAGCCAAGAGTATCTTTTTGGCCAACATGAGCCACGAATTTCGCACCCCCCTCAACGCCATCCTGGGTTTCACCCAGTTGATGAACCGTGATACAAGCCTCGCCGCCGAGCAGCAGGAAAACCTGGGGATCATCGGCCGGAGCGGCGAGCACCTGCTGGGCTTGATCAACGACGTGTTGGAACTGTCCAAGATCGAGGCTGGCCGGGCGACGCTGAATGAGCAGAGCTTTGACCTGCATCACCTGCTGCACGGCCTGGAGGAGATGTTCCGCCTGCGGGCTGAAGACGAGGGTTTGACGCTGATCTTTGAGCGCGCCCCGGACGTGCCCCAGTACGTGAGGGCGGACGAGGGTAAATTGCGCCAGGTGTTGATGAATCTGCTCGGCAACGCGGTCAAATTCACTCAGGAGGGGTCCGTGGCGCTGCGAGTCAGGTATCTGGCCAGCCAACCGGCCGGCCAACCGACTGGTCGACTCCACTTTGACGTGGAAGACACCGGTCCCGGCATTGCCCCAGAAGAGATGGCGGCGGTGTTCGACCCCTTTGTGCAGACGGCAAGCGGGCAGCGGTCTCAGGAGGGAACCGGCCTGGGCCTGCCCATCAGCCAGCAATTCGCGCGCCTGATGGGAGGCGACCTTACCGTGCGCAGTGAGTCAGGGCAGGGGAGCACCTTCCAGTTTGAGGTGCCGGTTGACGTGTTGGATGCATCCGGCGTGCAGGCGGCACGGCCCACGCGCCGGGTGATTGGACTGGAACCGGGGCAACGGACCTATCGTCTGTTGATCGTCGACGACAAGGAAGTGAATCGCAAGCTGATGGTCAGGATGCTTACGGATCTCGGTCCGCCGCCGCTGGGTTTTGAGGTGCGGGAAGCGGTGGATGGCCAGGAGGCGATCGAGATATGGGAGCGCTGGGAACCACACCTGATCTGGATGGATATGCGCATGCCGGTCATGGATGGCTACGAGGCCACCAGGCGGATCAAGGCCACGATCAAAGGCCAGGCTACCGTCATCGTTGCGCTGACCGCCAGTGCTCTGGAAGAGGATCGGGTCATCATGTTGTCAGAGGGCTGTGACGACTATATGCGCAAGCCCTTCCGGGAGGCGGATCTCTTTGACGCGCTGGCCAGACACCTGGGTGTGCGCTTTGTGTACCAGGAGCTAAAAGATCGGGAGACGAGACGCCGGATACCGGGGGAGCCCTCCCAGGGCGCGCCGGCGCTGACAGCAGGCGATCTTGAACTTGCCGAAAGGATGGCGGCCTTGTCCCCGGACTGGGTGGGCGACCTGCGAGAGGCGACGATCCTGGGCGATCTGGGGTTGATCCTGGCCCGGATCGATCAGATCCGCGAGCAAGACGCCGCCCTGGCCGAGGCACTGGCCGCCCTGGCCCGCGATTTTGATCATGACAAGATCCTGGCGTTGATCCAGCAGGCAGGAGCACAGGGATGAGTAATCGACGAACTGAAGCGACACGGATTTGCAGGATTAAGACGGATTAGGAAGGGCAGGAGCACAGGGATGAGTGACGAACGAACCGAGGCCGTAGAGGATATTCTGATCGTCGATGACACCCCGGACAACCTGCGATTGTTATCCCGGATGCTGTCCGAGCAAGGGTATGGGGTGCGGGCCGTGACCAGCGGCTCGCGGGCACTGGCGTCCGTGCAGGCGGCTCCCCCCGACCTGATCCTGCTCGACATCAAGATGCCAGAGATGAATGGGTACCAGGTCTGCGAAGCCCTGAAAGCGGACCCAGAAACCCGCGACATTCCGATCATCTTTATCAGCGCGCTGGATGCCATACAGGACAAGATCCAGGCCTTTGCCGTGGGAGGCGTGGACTATGTCACCAAGCCTTTTCAGCTTGAGGAGGTGGTGGCCCGGGTTGAAACGCACCTGGCCTTGCGCAGGTTGCAGAGACAGCTTCAAGAGGCGAACAAGAGACTTCAGGACACCAACAGAAAGATGGAGCGGGAGTTGGCGCTGGCCGGAGAGGTACAGGCCAGCTTCTTGCCCGGCGAACTGCCGGATGTCCCCGGCTGGCAACTGGCGGCAGCGCTAAAGCCGGCCCGAGAGACCTCGGGCGATTTCTACGACGTGATTCCCCTATCGGACGGGCGATTGGGGATGCTGATCGCAGACGTCGTCGACAAGGGGGTGGGGGCGGCGTTATACATGGCGCTGAGTTCGACACTCATCCGTACGTACGCTGTGGAACACCCTGCGCAACCCGAGCTTGTGCTCAGTGCCGCCAATCGCCGCATCCTGATGGACACCCAGGCCAATCAGTTCGTGACCGTGTTTTACGGCATCCTCGATCCGGCCACGGGAACGCTGGTGTATTCCAATGCGGGTCACTGTCCGCCGTGTTTCATCAGCGCTCAAAACGGCAAAGCGGTTCAAGAGCTGGTCAGAACGGGTGTACCGCTGGGGATATTCGAGGATGAGACCTGGGAGCAGGGAGTCGTCCAGATTGCCCCTGGTGACGTGTTGATGCTGTACACCGACGGCATCACAGACGCACAGAATGCACAGGAAGCGTTCTTTGGTGGGGACCGGCTGGTGGCGTCCGCGCGAGCGAATGTAGGGCGTTCGGCCCGAGACATTCAAGATGCCGTGATCACGGCTGTCGATGAGTTTGTGGGCGATGCTCCCCGGTTTGACGACGTCGCCCTGATGGTCGTCGTTCGGGATTCAGCTTGAGGGAATCCCTTCAAGCCATGCGACGCCGCCGGGATTGGCTGGCAGGGGCGCGGACGATTGGGCCGCCGGGATGATAAAGTCGTCCAGCAACGTCTGGGGCGTGTAGAAATCCTCCTCTTCCAGTTCGCTCGTAAAGACGACCACCAGGTCCTTCTCAGGCACGACGACGATGAACTGGCCGGCATAGCCCAGCGCCATGTAGATGCCGTCATCTGTGACCCACCACTGGTACCCGTATCCATCCTGAAGCGTCGCCGGGATGTGTTTGCGTGTGGAGGCTACGACCCAGGCCGCCGGGACGATCTGTTCCTCATCCCAACGGCCCTCGTTCAGGTAGAGGTAGCCGATCTTGGCCATATCGTGGGGCCGCATGCAGAGTTCGCCCCACCCGATGCTGATTCCTCGTGGGTTGGATGGCCAGACCACGTCCGAGATACCAAGCGGGCCAAAGAGATGCATTTCAGCAAACTCGAGCGCGCTCATGCCCGTCGTCTCCTGGATGATCGCTGAGAGTACGAACGAGGCCCCGTTGCAATACTCGAACCGCGTTCCCGGCTCCTCCGCCATCGGCAGATCCAGCATAAACTGAACCCAGTCCTGGCTGCGTTCCATCTCCATGAGACCGCGCCATCTGTACAGATACGAATCCCGGCATTCCCAACCCGTCGCCATCGTCAACACGTGCTCCAGGGTCATCGCCTCCTTGTTCGCGTCGAGATTGGCGATGGTCCGGCCCGGGAAGAATTCGAGGAGGGGTTGGTCCACGCTCTCAATGTAGCCTTGATCGAGGGCGATGCCGATCAGGACGGAGACGATGCTCTTGGTGCAAGAGTGGATAACGTGCCGTGAATCTGGCTGAAAGGGGGAGATAGCAGCATCCGTCACGAGGTAGCCGTTGCGTATCACCGTCACGCTGTCGATGCGATAGTCTCGTTCCTTGATCGTGTCAAGCATCTGTGCCAGCATTTCCGGGTCCATGCCCTGCTCTTCAGGGGTGGACGTCCGCCAGCCTGCGGTAGGCCAATATGGTGCCGCAGGCCCAGAGGGTGACACCGGCGCCGGTGTGGATCGTTCCGCGGCCTGTGGTGAGCCGCAGCTCCCGATCAGAACCATCACGGATACAAGTGGGATGATGTTGCGTAGCTTTGCCATGTTTGCTCTTCCAGGCTCCTTTGGTGTGTTCACTCCATCCGCTCCGCCTGACGAAAACGCCCGCCTCAACTTGAACGGCGGGCGGACTCTTGCTGCGTCGAAGCTTACCTCTAAAGCGTTCCTGACGCCTCGGCGGACTTGTGAGGCGCAGGTAGTATATTGCGGGTCTGCGGGGAAGTCAAACGGGGGACGGGCGAGGCGGAGAGGTTGGGAGGGGTCAGTCGAGGGCGAAGGCTATCGACGCAGGCTGGTGGATCTGGTTCACCATACCAAGACGGGCCTCGCTGGGGAATGGGCGAGGCCCGCTCTTGCTGAAGGGTCAGGGGCTAATGCAGCGTGGCATCAATCGCCAGTGCGTTTGACGGCGCGGGCCACGATCACGGAGACGACGATGATGGCCAGGATGGCCAGTGCAAGTGCCAGGACCAACGGCTTGGCCCTTCCGTCGGGTTCAGGGTGGGGCTCCTTGGTGGTGGTCACCGCCGGCGTGTCGGTGGGGGGGACTGCTGTCGGCGTGGGGACCTCCCGGCTGATGGTGACCGTCGTCGTCGCAGGCTCGCTCCACCGGGGTGAGTCAGGGCCATAGCCAAGGCCCCGGTCCTGGACCCGCAGGGTGATGGGGAAGGTGCCGGAGACGGTACCGGTGTAGGCGAGCGTCGACTCAGTTGTCGTATAAAATGCGTCTCCCGCGATGTTCCACTCGTACAAGACCACACTATCCCCCATCCATTCGTCCGGGTCGTGTGAGCCAGAGCCGTCCAAGATGATCTCCTGGCCGATGCGGCCGTCGTACGGCCCATCCGGATCGGCCACCGGCGGGTGGTTACCTGGGCCGGTGATACTGACCTGGATGGCTGCAGTTGTGCGGTTGCCAGCGTCGTCCCACACGGTCAGCGTGGCCAGGTAGACGCCTCGCGTCGGATAGGTGTGGGTGGTGATCGAGCTGGTGGTGGTCACCACCGGGCTGCCATCGCCAAAGTCCCACTCGAAGAGGACGATTCTACGGTCGGGATCGGTGTGGTACGATGCCGTGGCGTCGAAGCGGACCTTGTCCCATTCCGGACCGGCCCCTCCGCGGAGGAAGGGAGGGATGGCGGGGACCGGGAGCGCCTGGTAGAGACCTGGCGAGAGGATCATGACGGCCCAGGCGGTGTTCATCGTAGTCGGGTAACCGCGCATGTTCCCGGCGCCGTCAATGCCGCCGCCAGGTTGTTGCACTTCCACCAGGTAGAAGGAGTACTCATAGTCCCACACGTGAGGTCCGTAGTTGTGAATGCCGGCGAGCTGGCTTCCCTTCTTGACCGCGTACATGGCATAGAACTCGCCCACGTTGCCGTTCCAGTCCCCGTCCGGCTCGTCGTCCCAGTGCGCCTCGATGAACTGGGCGGCCGAAGCGATACGTGTGTCGGTGACCGGCACGCCGGTCCAGGCCAGATCCATGGTGCCGGCCCCGGTCTTGCCCACGTTGATCCAGTCGCCAGGCCCCATGTAGCCGAAGCCGCCACTGGCGTCCTGGGTGTAGGCCAGCCAGTAGTTGCGCAATTCGTTCTTTACCCAGGTGGGCACCACGATGCCCCAGTTGTGCTCCGCTGCGGCCAGGCCCAGGACGGGGAACTGGGTGTTCGAGTTGTCAGACTCGCCCGAGTTGGGCTGGTAGCGCCAGCCGCCGCGGGCTTCCCCGCTCCATGTGTCGTTCTGCCCCCAGGCGAACCAGTCGGCCATGTCTTGGGTGATGCTGTAGTAGGTCTGGCCGCGCACGCAGGCAGGGGGGCCTGTGCGGGCCACCCGGTCGGGAGAACCGGTGGTGGCCAGGGCCAGCATGGCCAGGCCCGACTCGTAGATGGCAGCCTCATCGCTGGCGTAGATGCCGATGCCTATCCCATCCCCGTCGCTGTCCGGATTGCCGGCCGACTGTACGGTCAAGATATCGGGTTTGGAGTAGGTGAAGAGGGTATTCCAACCGCCCTGCACGTCTTCGACGTAGGGGTCTTCCCGTGGGTCACCATTTGGAAGATGCCCCTGGACCTGGAATGCCTGTATCGCACTGGCGTTCATGGCCACATGATATTTACCGATATCCCACGTGACGCGGGGGACACCGTAGAATTGATAGCGTCGGGCCGTTCTGTGGATGTACCACAGTGCTTCGTCAACAGCGACGTCCACCTTGATGCCGTGGGTGGGGGTAAAGACCTGCACGGTGTAGGTGTCGGTGTCCGACCAGCCGAAAGCGCCCCAGACGGTAAGCGTTGCCGTATAGATGGTGCCCAGTGCTGCGCTGTACGTTTGGCGGGCGCTGATGGCATAGCCGTCGAGCACTGTGCCGGTGATGGGCAGGCTACCGTTGCCCGGATCCCACTCAAAGCTCGTCAGGCCATAGCCCCTGGCCGTCCCCTTGAGGATAGTGGTCAACCCGGGCCAGACGCGATGGGGCTGGCCTCCGGCCCAGGGCACGCAGGTCACCCGAGGTGGGCCCAGGGTAGTCACCGCCAGGTTGTTGGCGTAATCCAGTTCCGGGGTGGTGGTCGCGGCCTCCACGGTGTTGGTGAAGACCGTCCCAGTCGGAACTGCCCCTTTCACCCGGGCGCCGATCAGGAGCTTCCCACCACTGCCAGGCGGCACGGTGCCCAACTGCCAGACAATGGCCCCGTTCGCCAGTGTGCTGGTCGACCCGCCGCTGTGCCGCAGGTGGGTCATCGAGAGCGGCAGCGTGTCTGTCAGGACCACGTCCTGGACAGCAAGCGTGCCGTCGTTGCCGTAGGTGATGCGGTAGGTGATCACGTGCTCGATTGAAGAGAGATCGCCCTCTATTACCACGTCTACCCACAGGTCGGCTGCCGGTGGTTCCACAACAGCGGTGTGCGGACTTCTGCTTCCAGCGCCATGGGCCTTGCCGGGCATGCTAAGCGGTGCACCACGACTGTGGCGTTGGCCAGGCACCTGACCCGCGAGCGTGCGGGCAGATGCAGAAGGAAGCATGACCGAGCCGCCTCGCTGGTGCTGATCCCGGAAGGTGTCGTTGGTCAGGTCTACGCTGGAGCCGGTATGGACGGGCTGGGCCTCGACGGGTGAGGGCGAGGTCAGGACCCACAACAGCCCCGCCATCAGGCCTAACCCAAGAACCAATGAGCAGACGAATGTGGTCGCTCCGATAGCCTTTCTGTCTTTCTCCATTGTTCTCCTCTCCTTTCGTGGCATTCCGAGTCTGCGAGTATCGATCCAGTTCACATGGTCGAGGCAGCGCATCAGCAAGCGTAATCTGTGGGATACTGGTGCATCTCCGATGCCTCGTTTTGGCATCACGAGCCCCTCAAGACGACCGGCAGGAACAGCCGCCAGGCAATCCGCCAGTCGGCGATCCGCCCGCCGAAGCCGCCATGATTATGCGTGCGCTCAAGGTACGGCTTGGTAGCTGCGCCATTGGCATAGTAGTAGATGGGTAACATAATGGCGTCTGTCTCAACCAGGATTTCTTCCAACTGCTTATAGAGCGACTTCCGCGTGTCTGGGTCGGCGGTCTGTGCGGCCAGGTTGAGCAGGCTGTCGTAGGCGGCGTTGCTCCAGCCGCCATGCGATGCGCGTTGGGAATTGACGGCATCGTATAGGAAATCATAAGCGTCATAGTGATCGGCGCACCACCCGAGCCGCCAAACCTGCGGCGGGTCGATCTGCAACAGGTCGAGATAGTCTTCCCAGTTTGTGTCCGATAGAACAACAGTCACCCCCAAGTTGTCCGTCCAGTTCTGACGGACGTATTCAGCAATGTCCTCATGGCGGGACAACGTGTTGTACATCAGCGTAATTAGCGGGAGTCCCTGGCCGTTGGGGTAGCCAGCAGCAGCCAGCCACTGCTGTGCCTGGGTTGGGTCGTAGGGTATGCCCACCGCTTCGGCCGCGCCGTCGACATGACCGAAGACACCAGGTGGGGTGAAGGTGAGTGCCGGTTGTTGCGCATAGCGCGTGACGTTGTCAACCACCCCCTGCCGGTCCACGGCGGCGATGAACGCCTTTCGCACCAGCAGGTCGTCGAAGGGAGGTTTGGCCGTGTTGAAGCCATAGTAGTAGGTGCAGGGGTATGGTGCGTAGTGTATCTCTCGCTGAAGGATCGGGTCGCTTTGAGCGGCGTTCCACTGGTCTTCAGGCACGATCACCGAGTCAAGCTGTCCGGCCAGGTACATCCCCCAGGCGGTGGTATCGTCCACCATTGAGAATAACACCCGGTCGATCTGGACATTGGCCGCGTCGTGGTAGCTGGTGTTCTTGTCCAGGATCATGGAGATGCCGTGCGACCAGGCCGTCAGTCTGTATGGGCCATTGGTGACGATGTTACCCGGTTCGGTCCAGTCTGTGGGATGGGCGGTGATGGCCCAGGCTGGCATGGCGTGGGCCAGGGGCATAGCCAGAACGCTGGGGAGATAAGCCGCGGGCCGCTCCAGAGTGAAGCGCATGGAGGTGCTGTTGAGGACGGTGATGCCGACCTGGTTCGGATCAGTGATTGAGCCATTGTTGTATTCCTCCGCATTCTGGATCACGAAGAGGGGGTATTCCCATTCAGCGTTGGTGTCAGGGTCCAGGCTGCGCAAGATGCCGTAGCGTACATCGTAAGCCGTGACCGGGCTGCCGTCAGTCCAGGTCACGTCACTGCGCAGGGTGAAAGTGAACACCGTCGCGTCTGATGACATCTCCCAGGCTGTGGCCAACTCCGGGATGATCTCGCCCGTCTCTTCGTCTGCCCGAACCAATCCCAGGAAGAGCTGGTTCACAACGAAGGTGGATGGGAAGCCGTAATAAGAAGATGTGAAGGTTACACTCAAGGCCGGGTCAATCGTGGGATCATCGGGACCAAGGTTCAGTCTGACGATGAGGGAAGGGCTGTTCGGCTGCCCGGCTGCATCGTTCAACTCCCGTTCCGGGTCTTGGGCGTTCACAGCCCAAGCAAGAGCAAGTACCAGGCCGGTTGCGATAGCAAGTACCGCAGATACGACACAAGACCTATTCTCCACCTTCACCTTCTCCTTCCCGGTCATGCTCAGGGAGTCCGTCACGGGTGCTGAGAATCACATTTCTCATTGTGCCACCCGCCACATCTAAGGCTTACTGCTTGGATCTGCCCAGATGTGGGGGTGGGCAAATTCAGATTTGCACTTTGTTGGGTCAATGACGGACTTCCTGATGCTGTAATTGCGTTGCACAGACACACCTGCCATCCCCTGACGGTGGGAGGGTCCTTACTGCCCCGACTAACTTGGACACGCGCACGCACGGCCGCTTTGCCATCAGAAATCGTTGAGAACGAGAGGCAGGTACACTCTGCTGGGACGTAATATCATCCACTGCCCGTCATGGTATCGCTTCAGCCACGCCCACTGCGGGATCACATCGCCGTTGGTGTCGAAGCCTTCGTAGGTGCCTACCACTCCCACGTAATCGGTCGTGTTTGCGATCCCATCGCGGATGGCCGTTAGGCCAACGCTGTCGGCGCGGCCAATGGCAGCGATGATGATCTGGGCAGCGTCGTAGGCAAAGGCCCCCCACGCTTGCGCCTCAGCTCCATAGTAGGGGAAGCCGGTTGCCTGATAGGCCGCGTTGAAGTCGTCATAGCCCGGCATCTGGTCAGTGGTCATACTTGTAATGGCATAGCTACCTTCGGCAGCCGGCCCGGCCGCTACAGCATAAGCATCCAGGTCTCCGCCCATGGCATCCCAACCCATGATCACATTGCTCATACCCAGGTTGTGGGTGGTGCGGTTGAGGAAGCCAGCGCTGTTTCCGTTGATATCGGACCAGAATATAGCGTCGGGATTCTCGGGCTGGATTGCCGACAGGGTGGCAGTGTAGTCGGCTGTGGAAGTGACTGTACGGCGACTGGTGATAGTCCCTCCCTGACTGGTGAAAGTGTCTTGAAAGGCGTCGGGTGAAGAGCTTCCCCAATAAAAGTCCCATTCGATGATGGCCGCCGTGTCCAGTCCCAGCCAGTGACGGAAGTATGTGGCCATCAAGTTCCCTGTCGTGTCGTCTTTGCTGACGACGCGGAAGGTGGTGGTATACCCTTGCTTGGTGAGACCGGGCGAGGTTGGGGAGGCCAAGACCATTGGGATACCAGCCGCGTTGTAGATCGGCTGGGCTGTATAGCTGGCGGGGCTGCACGTGTGCCCTACAACAGCAACGACGCCCGCGTTTACTAACGAGTTGGCAGCCGTGACGGCCTGTGTCGCGTCGCAGGCGCTGTCAGCAGTGACCAAAGTCAGTGTGTGGGGAACGCCGTCGATCTCAACACCGCCCGCGCCGTTGGTCTGGCTGATCGCCAATTGAACCGCATTGGCCTGGGGCCAGCCAATCCAGTCAGTTGAGCCGCCAAGATCGGCAGCTACCCCGATGGTGATCATTGAACTGCCGCTCATCACACCAGTTCGCTGGTCGGCGGACGGCGATGCCGCTATGGGTGCGCTGCTCGCGCTGGTCCATAGTAAGAGGGGTGCCAGGGAGAGGACTGCCAAGCCCACGCTGATGCTCATCGGGGCAGCGCGCAGCCCTAGACTTGATTGAGCCGATCCCAAGCTTTCCATCCTTCGTACCTCTCGTTCTGCCGCTGGTTTCGCCTAACTCGTTGCGACAAGGTTGGTGTTCGCCTTAGAAGGTGGACGGGCTATGTAGTACTGCAATGATTACCGCCCCAGCCGTGCCAAGTCAGGAGGGTAGCACCAATTGGACAGTTAAGATGAGCAGTGTCTGCGCCCGCATGTGTCGCATGAAGCGCGGGAGCCGGGATGATTTGTTCAGCGCCTGCGCGCGGCACGTCGAACAAGGATATAGCCGATGATGATTGCGAGGGCGATAACGATCGGGTAGATGGATTTTAGAAGTGTAGTGCCAAGCAACGTGGCAGGAAATGTAGGTGTGGGCGTCGTGGTGGCAGTCGATGTGGCCGTCGGTTTGGGAGTTGGCGTCGGAGTGGCAGTCGGCGTGGCCGTGGGTGCAGGGGTCGGCGTTGGAGTGGCGGCCTGGATGCGGATGTCGGACAGCACCGGGCTGATTCCCTTGACAGTTGTCTTGAGGGTGACGCGCACCTCGATGAACTGGCCGGCGAGTGCGAGGGGAATCCCATTTGAGACTGCCTGGAAGGTCTCACCACCCAGGCCCGCTTCCGTGCCGGCTGCGCGGGCCTCCACCACGATCTCTGTGCCAGGCGGCTCGCTCCCCTGCGCCTCGGTGTTCCAGACGATCGTGCCCCACTCCGTGCCAGGGGCCCCGGCATCCTTCACCACCGACCAGGTCCCCTGTGGGGAGGTCGAGTTTATCGCCACGAGCCCGGTCATGTCGCTGTAGTTGTATGGGGAGGCATAACTACCCAGGTCGACAGTCATATAGACAGCCCCCAGCCCATCCTCCCCACCACTCGGGTCGATGCACATGACGTTGTTATAGTACATATTCGTGACCCACACCTTGCCGTTGACATCGACCGCCACCCCAGTAGGCCCCGAGCCCGAGCCAGCAGCGATGATCTTCACGAGGTTGCCATCGTTGTCCAGCCGCAGCACAGTGTTGTCGTCGCTCATAGCTATCCATACATGGTTGTCCGCCGGCGTGACAGCGACCCCCCTGGATAAACCCGCCCCGGGCGTATCCCTGGGGAACCCAGGCTGGACAGCTCCGGTTGGGGACAACTTCGTGATCAAGGGAGCCCCTCCGGAGACCCAAATGAATCCATTGGTGTCGATCCCCACGCCGTAGGTTTGTATTCCGATGCATTTCCCGACGCCAGTAGCCGGATCGTATCTGAGCAATGGTCCTCCGGCCGACCAGATAATCCCGTTGCCGTCGATCAATCCGCCATAACCACCGCAGCCAATGACCTGGGCATCAAACGAGGCGAGAATCTCCCCGGTGTTCCCATCGAGCTTGTGGAAGGCACGGGGCCCGTCAAGGGGATTCCCCCCCACCCAGACGTCGTTGTTGGCGTCCACTGACACGTGTCTGATCTCCGGGGCACCCGGCAGACGCTGGTAGATGAGGATGCACTCGTCGTCCGCGTCCTCCACGATGCCTGCATTTCCTCCCACGCCATCTGTGACATCTGGCCAAGCGCGGATATCATGAAGCTTCCGAGAGGTCTTTATTAGGCCGTCGCCATCGCGGTCCACGCAGGTGTTGTAGGCGAAGGGCGGCGCGAGATAGGGGCCATCAGGATCGGGAGTCCCGTCGGCGTCCACGCGGATACCCCCCACGACCAGGCCAATCTTGACGACAGAGCCGTGCGGAACGCCGTCGATCAACCCGCTCTCACCCCGGTTGCCCGCCCACACGTTACCGTACAGGTCCACGGTTGTGCGAGATGGGTCCCGCAATCGAGCCCGCGGAGCCGCCCGGAACTCGCCAATCACGTCGCCGGTGTTGGCATCGATCCTCACGACCGTGCCCCGACCCGAGGCCGCCACGTTCACGAAGGGAAATGGTTGCGTCTGCTGATTGAGCTGCAACTGGTCACGGTTCGGCGCGTCGTGGTTGAGGTTGACCAACATGCCCTGGTCGAAGTCGGCGTCTGTCGTATAGGGGGTATCTGTGTCCCCGACCTGTGCGGTCGAAGCTGCTGCCAGTGGTCCGATCGCCAGTGATGTGATCAGGAGCACCAATGTCAAACCGACCGTCAGTGGTCTATTCTCCATGGCCTTTCCTCCTCCTGATGCAGTCGATCTCCCAGCCCGTTCCACTGTGCATCGTTGACGGCGGGTGTACATTTCAGAGGCAGTCACCAGGTTATGTGTTTGGCCATTTGTTCAATGGTTCTCGGCACAAGGTTACATGTGATGCATTGCCGCACGTAATCTTACCACAGATCGTACCGCCTGTCTGTAGGGAGAGTTTGACAATTAGTGTAGGGAGATTTGGCCGTCTGTGGTCCCCGCTCCTCTGACCACATCGAGCCCAGTTGTGCCTCACTTCTTTCGGACTCGCCGCCGAATGAGGATCAAGGCCACGCCAGCCATCCCCAGGCCGACGACCGCCCCGCCGAGCCACAACACCCATCTCCGGCTCCGTCCTACCTCCCCCGTCTCCCACTTTCCCCCGTCCCCAATGACCTGTACCCCCGCCCAGTAGTACGGCGCGGCCCATCTGTCATTCGCGCGCACCTCTTCCTGTGCCGCCCGCAATGCCGCCGCTGGCCCCATGCCCTCTCGCAGATGCCGGTGGAAGGCGGTCATCAACACCGCCGTGGCCTCGTCGTCCACCTCCCACAGCGTGGCCACTACGGTGGGCGTCCCGGCGTAGAGGAAAGCGCGCGTCAACCCCACCAGCTCATCTCCCCGGCTCAGCTCCCCCAGTTTGGTCTGGCAGGCGCTCAGCACCACGAGGTTGGCCCGGGTGAGATCCAGGTTGAATACCTCACGCACCTCCAACCGGCCGTCGGCGTCGGAGGTCGAGGCGATCCTGGATTCCCTGGCCAGGTGCAGAGTGGAGAAGAGAGGGCTGATGGGGTTGAACTCGCCGTGGACGGCCAGGTGAATCCAGTCGGCGGAGGGGGCCACGGCGCGGAAGGCTGCTTCGCTGGCATCGGGGCCGAGGAGCGTGTCGTGTGAAGCGTAAAACGCGGAGATAGCCTGGACCTCGCTCTCGGCAAAAGCCAGCGCTGGCAGGTCGGTAGCGGGGTTGCCTAGCGCCAACAGGTGGCCCTGATCGGGATTGCGGTTGGCCTGGGCATAGGACAGCGCACTGGCGCTGGGGGCGAAGGACAGGACGTAGCGGGCGGCCAAGGGCGTACCTTCCTTGTCAGTCAAGGCAGCGAAAGGCAGATAGTGGAGCACGTTGTGGGGGACGATGACCAGGGTGTGGTGAGAAAGGTGGGGGGAGAGAGGTGCAAAGAGAATGTCAAAGAGGGCCTGGGCAGCGGCCAGGCGGTCACGGGCCAGGCGCTCGTCAGGCTGCTGGGCTTCGAGCGCAATGAGGTCACGGAAGGCGGAGACGCGGTTGGTCAGCATCTCGCGCGTGATGGAGATGGGAACGGTATGAAAGCTCTCGCGGGTGACGATGAAGGCGGTAGTCTGGTCCGCGGTGACAAAGTACTCTATGAGGGTCGTCTCTTCGTCCAGTACCTTGGATTGGATTTCCTCCAGCGGAAAAGGATCAACGGAGACGAGGGAGGCGTATTCGGGGTTGGAGAGTTTGAGCTGGACGAGGAGTTCAGCATATTCGGCGCGTTTCTCGTCCAGGCGGCTTTGCGTCTCTCTCACCACTTCGTCGTCGCGCTGCTGGGCTGGTTTGTCGTATTCCTCCTGCACGAACCGGACCAGCGTATTGATCTCGCCGGAGAGCCGTTGTTCCTGATCGACGAGGGTGGGATCGGCCCCTACACGCGGATCGACGCGGTGGTTGCCGAGTTGGTCGAGGAAGGCACGAGCGCGGGCGCGCTCGACATAGGCGAAGGCGTCTCGTGGCCGGTCTAGCGCGAGCTGCGCCAGGACAGCTCCTTCGTACACATCGGCAAAGAGCTCCGAGAACTGTCCCTCGAGTTCCTCGATCGTAAGATATCCGCGCAGGCCCTCGACGATGGCGATAGCTTCCTGATAGTGGTCGAGAGCCATCTCAAGCACTTCTGCTACCGTGTAGGTCTCTCCTATCTGCTGGTGCGCTCTTACCTCTCCACCCACCTCTCCACTGGCCTGGAAGCCTTTCAGAGCTTCCAGTTGATAAGCCAGGGCATCGTCAACCTGCCCCAGGTCTGCATACAGCGAGCCAATCTCGAGGCGTATGTCTGCCTGTTGGGATTTGGCATCTATCTCCTGATAGATGTTCAGTGCCTGCTGAAAATTCTGCAACGCTTCTCGAGTGTTTCCCATCTTGGCGTGGACGTCTGCCAGGTCATAGTAGGCCAGGGCCTGTCCAGTCCGGTAACCAACACGTTGGGTGATCCCCAGGGCTGTCTCAACGCTCTGTACGGCCGCGTCGTAGTCGCCCAAACCGGCGTAATAGAGCCCCAGGTTCGAGTAAAAGTTGCCAATCTGGCACTCACCAGCATATGCCTCGTCGCATAGCTCGATCACCTTCAGTCCGAATTCCACAGCGCGGTTGTAGTCTTCCATCCGATAGTAGAGAACAGCCAACTGGTTGGACCCCCACAGCTCGCCCGCCCGACCCTCCAGCTCTTGTTGGATCTCGAGCCATTCTTGCCAGTACTTCTCAGCAGTCGAGTAATCACCCAGGTCGGAATAGAGTCCCCCTACACTGAGGGCAATGTCTGCCTGTCCCCTCTTGTCACCCAGGTCTCGGTAGATGGTCAGAGCCTGTTGATAGAGAGCAAGCGCCTGTTGGAAGTCTCCGATGACCCTGTGAAAACCTCCCAAGGCTCTGTAGCAGGCTGCTTCACCGATCGGATCCTCCAGGCGGCGCTTTATCTCCAGCGCTGTATACAAATAGTCCCGAGCTTGGGCGATGTCGCCAATGCCCAGAGTGCTGCTCAACAACATCTGGGCGATTTGGATCGCGACGTCGGATTCCAGATCCCGTAAGCCCAGGTCACGATAGATCTCATAAGCTCGTCGTGAGTAAGCCAGGGACTGTTGGGGATTCCCCAAGTGCGCTGAGGACAATTCGGCGATCTGGCGGCAGGCGTTTGCCTCACCTATTCTATCCCCAATCCCTTCGTATATAGCCAACGCCGCCTCAAACTTTTGCAGGGCCCCGAAGGAGTCGCCGTCCTCCATGTCAAGCTTCTTGGCCGCAGCGATCAGGACATTGGCCCTCATCTTATCAGTGCTTTCGCCCTCGTCCGGTTCTCTCTCGTCAGCCTGGACGACGTGGCCCCACAAAGTGCCGTCTATAACGCGGGAGGTCCCAGTTGACATATCGGCAAAGTCAACCTTCACATAGAAGTCTTGTCTACCTTCTATGAACTCGAGCGGCATTTTGAACTCGACCACCTGGTGCTGGGCTGAAAGAGTACCCAGCAGCCTGGTGGACTCTTCTCCATTGGGTCTATTCAGAGACGCATACCCACCCCAAAGAGATGCCGTTCCCAGTCCCAGGAATGGTGTGAATGACAGCCCGTATTCCCACCCGCCATCACCCTCAAAGTCGAACGATACACCAATGTGCGAGTACCTGCCTATGGCTCCGTACGCTTCGACCATCAGGTAAAAACACCGGTCATTGGTGAAGCCGTATACGGCTTTCACGTCAACGGTATCGCCGTCACCCTCGTCGTCGGCGATCAACGGCTGGTAGCCCTGCCAATCATCGGCAAGACCGTCAATGATGATCGTGGTCGGTTCAATGATCTGTCGGGCGGCAATTGGGGTTGGCCTGTAGCTGCCCGGTGAGGGAACAACGATGGTCAGACCAAGAACTAGGAGGGCGAGAAATGAAGCTCTCGAATCCCTTTTCATCTTCCCCCTTTCAAGGGTGCTTGGGTCACCAACCGCCTACTCAGAGGCAGGGCTCAACGCGAAGTCAATGCCGGGCGTATCGCTGGGAGCGTTGACCGTCACTGCTGTGGCCGATGCTTCGTCAGGGGCGCTGTCATAGTATTGCGCGACGTGGTCTGACACGGTGGCCTGAACTTTGTAGTTGCCCGAGGGGAGGCCCTCGATGGTGTAGCTCCCATCAGGTTGGGTGTTGGCTCCAGCGCCGGGATGGTCACCCGTGATGGGGAAGGCATACACGCTGGCCCCGGCGATGGGGGTGAGGCCATCTTGCTCGTAAACGTGCCCTGATATGCTTCCAGCTCTTGCCAAATTGATGTCTATCCCAGCAGTTTCATTGTGAAGAGTGACACTAACAGGTACTGCATTTTCCATATCATAGCTATCGTTATACCACTCTGGAACATATCCTGCAGGGGCTGCTGCACCAACATCAGCTTGAATCAAGTAGTCTCCTTCTTTCAATGTGAATCGATAACTACCATCATGCGAAGACCTGGGGGACTGGGCAACGGTATCACCATCCGCAAGAGAAAATGCTTCCAATTGAAATCCATCTAAAGGTTTCCCTGTTTCGTCATCGTATATGTGCCCAGTGATTGAACCTCCCTCGTCGAGAGTAAAACCAATGGAATCGGTAGTATCACCAGCAGTAACAGTTACCTTGTCAGCGTCTCGCCAAACGTACTTGGAGTCATAGAACTCACCAACGTACCAGGCCGGTAACCTTCCTACGATCCTTACAATGTAAGTGCCTGGCAAAAGATCCTTTATGACATAATCCCCATCAGGATTCGATTCTGCGCTGGACGAACAACCGCCGGCACCAGTAGCATGGAGTCCTACCCGAATTGGCGTGACTCCATCACTCGCATAAACAAAACCGGATATGGCACCAGGTTGATCCAAGAGAATATCAATATCTACAATTGTCTGGGGTGGGATAACTCGTACGTCGGTAGCATGGGGCCAGGCATAGATTCCATCGTAAAACTCTCCAACGTAGCCAGGTGCCTCCGCCTCAACTTTGTACTCTCCTAAAGCTAGCCCACGAATCATATAGCTCCCACTTGAATCCGTAGTGACATCAAATCCATCATCGTCAAAGTATTTGGTCAGCCTTATTTCTACCTGGGCTCCTCCAATTGGCTGTCCATCACTTCGATAAACGTGCCCAGATATGGAACCGCCCTCGGTCAGATCGAAGTCAATGCCGGGTGTCTCATCGAGCGCGGTGACGTGGACGATTTCTGCCTCATTAGATGGGGTCACATTGTCATAGTATTCCCTGGCATGGCCAGGGGCGATGACTCGCACCACGTAGTCGCCTGTAGGAAGGCCGAACATGGCATAGCTGCCGTCGGAAGCGGTGATGGCCGAGTAGTCCCACCCATGCTCGGTGATCCGGGCCTCTACCATCGCTCCACCTATGCCCTGGCCCGTTGCTGCGTCTGTCACCCGGCCGGAGAGGGAGGGGACAGGAGTGGGTGTGAGTGTGGGGGTGGCGGTGGGTGTTGGTGTGGCAGTGGGTGTCGGTGTGGCAGTGGGCGTGTTGGTTGGCGTTGGTGTATGCGTCAAGACCTCAGGTGTTGCGGTAGGACCGCAGGCGGTGGCGAGCAGTAAAAGCGCCACAACGGATAGCGTCAACAAATGCTCTCTCATCGGTCTGCCTCCTTATGTCAAACAGTGGTGGTTCACTCCCTCGCCTGCACCTCCGCCAGTGCTGCTGCCGCCGCCTCCACCCGCTCCACGTCCTCTAGTTCGTCGTACAATGCCCTGGCTTCCTCCAGGTGGGCGATGGCCTCATCGTACCGCCCATAGGCGTCGGCCACTCGCCCCAGGCCCACGTGGGCAGCCGCGGCTCCTGCGCGGTCATCGGCCGCTGTGGCCGCATCCAGCGCCGCCCGGTAGCGGTCTTCGGCGAAGAGATACAGCGCGCTCTCAAAGTAAACGTCGCCCAATTGCCGGTACAGGCCAGCTCGCGGCTCCCTGGCGACCAGGGGTTCCAGTTCATCGATGGCTGCCCCCCACAGCCGGTAGTCGCTATAGAGCTGCCCCAGCAAGTAGCGCTCCGCCGGGGAGCTCACCCCGCTGGCCCGGATGGCTTCCACCGCCGCCGTCAACTCGCCCCTGGCCTCGTCGCCAAGCAGAGCAAACCAGGTTCGTTCTTCCTCTTGCATTGCACCGGGCTCAGCTCCCACCTGCACCAGATAGGTGACGTCCGGCTCCAGCGCAGGAGCACCGGCCGGATAAGTCAACTCCGTGGCCGCCGTTTCGGTGGTCCACTGTGCTCCACCGATCGCGTTGACTACTCTCAGGTGATAGGCAGTCGTTCCTTCCACGGTCGTCCAGCGGAAGGTCGGTCGTGGCTCCGCTATCAACGTGTTGCGGGGGAATATCAGCACTGGCACTTGTCTCAAGTCGGCCGGCGAGGTGCGGGTCCCGGCGGGAGCCAGGACAATAGTCCGAGGTTCTTTGACAGCACGCACGATCCGGCTGCTGGCTTCGGCGTCCAGCGTTCCGATGGTCGAGACCTCGCCTACCTCTTGACAGTGGATGGTGATCGCTCGCTCGGCCTCCACGGAGAACAGGAGCCCATTGTGGCAGAGAACGTCAGCGGCCGAGTCCTCATACGTAATAACGGCGTCCTCGGGGAACAGCTCAAGGCCGAAGACGGCTGGCACCACCCGGTCGTTGGTCTGACGCCGCACCTCCACCCGGCCTAGCACCCCGGCTACCAGGGCCAATGGTTCGCCGGTCGGCGTCGGCCCAAATCCCTTCCCCCATAGAGCAGCCACAGCCAGGACAACGACCAGTACCCCGGCAAGGGCGATGCTCGCAAGTTTCCATGACTTGTGGAAGAACAGCAAGAGTTGGGGGATGGCCTCTCCGGGTGGCGGGGAGGGCGAGGAAGGCTCGATCAGCCGCGCAGCCTCGGCTACCCCCTCTGCCTCGGTCAGGCAACGTTCCAAGTCCATCGCCATCTCAGCGCCAGTGGCGTACCGCTCGTCCGGGTCTTTGGCCAACGCTCTGGCGACGACCGCTTGCAGAGCGGGTGGCACCCGTCTCTCCAATGGGGTCAAATCCACCGGTGCCGGCCCGGTGATCCGACAGAGGACTTCAGTGAGGCCCTCACCGGGGAAAGGATACTGACCAGTCAGCATCTCGTACAGGATGACGCCCAAAGCAAATAGGTCGGCACGCCCATCCACCCGCTCTCCCCGGACTTGCTCCGGCGCCATGTAGAGAGGCGTGCCCACGAGCGTGCCCGGTTTGGTGACGCCGGGGGCCGTCTCTAGACGGGCTACCCCAAAGTCGGTCAGTTTGGCCTGACCATCTGGCAGCACCATGATATTAGCTGGTTTGACATCGCGGTGGACCACCCCACGGCGGTGAGCATAGTCCAGTGCTTCACATATCGGAGCGAGAAGCGTGATCGCCTCTCTCCAGGTGAGCCCTCGGGCCATTCGATCAGTCAGCGTCTCTCCTTCCAACAACTCCATTACAATGTAGACAGAATCGTCTTGTTCTCCGGCATCAAAGACGACGGCGATGTTAGGATGAAGCAAACTGCCAGCGATCCGCATCTCCCGCCGGAAGCGAGCACGCCACTCCTCGGCGTGGGGCAGATTGGAGAGATCAATGACTTTGAGAGCGACAGTGCGGTCAATCTGCGGGTCGTGGGCGCGATACACGGTGCCCATCGCTCCCTGGCCCAGTTGCTCGATAATCGTGTAGCGATCGAACTGTTTTGTGGACACCTCTTGCTCCCTGGAGACGCTTGATGGTGGGTGGGCCTTGTGCCAGGCCAGCGCGCCCCCACCGCGTTGGGTTCCCTGAACAGTATAGCCTGTCCTGGCGCAATAGTCAAAACTTGGACACGCCAGCCCTGCTTTTACTGTTGCTCCGGCTATGGCCTGGCCCGTTGCTATATCTGTCACTCGACCGGAGAGGGAGGGAACACGAGCAGGTCTGGGTGTGGCAGTGTCGGTCGGTGCTGGTGTTGGGGTGTGAGCTGGTGTGACTGTGGGCACCTTGGAAGGGTATTGCCCCGTTCAGAGCATTCTTGGTGGCTTGCCCTGGATGTTTTGTTCAGCTCCTGCGCATGGCACGTCGAACAAGGACATAGCCGGTGATGATGGGGAGGGCGATAGCCACCAGATAGACGGGGATTCGCGATCCAGTACCGGCCCCTGTGGCTGCAGGTGTAGGCGCAGGCGTCGGCATCGGCGTCGGCGTGGCAGCCGGCGTGGCCGTGGGTGCAGGGGTTGGCGTTGGAGCGGCACCCTGGATGCGGATGTCGGACAGCACGGGGCTGATTCCCTTGGCGGTGGTCTTGAGCGTGACCCGCGCCTCGATGAACTGGCCGGCGAGTGTGAAGGGAACCCCGTTTGAGACCGCCTGGAAGGTTTCACCACCCAGGCCCGCTTCCGTGTCGGCGGCGCGGGCCTCCACCACGATCTCTGTGCCAGGCGGCTCGCTTCCTTGCGCCTCGGTGTTCCAGACGATCGTGTCCCACTCCGTGCCAGGGGCCCCGGCATCCTGTACCACCGACCAGGCCCCCTGCGGGGAGGTCGAGTTTATCGCCACGAGCCCGGTCATGTCGCTGTAGTTGTAGGGAGAGGCCCCGCTTCCCAGGTCAACAGTCAGGTCCACGACGCCCAGGCCGTCCCCGCCGCCGCTCGGGTCGATGCGCATGGCGTTATCGTCACACTCGTTCGTGACCCACACCTTGCCGTTCGCGTCAACTGCTGCGCCAGTAGGACAGCCGCCCACGGTGATGGCTTTCAGGAGGTTCCCGTCGTTGTCCATACGCACGACAGTGTTCGCACCGGTCTTGGCCACCCACACGTGGTTGTCCACCGGCGTGACAGCGACCCCTCGATCTTCGTCTTCGCCCGGTTCGTCGCCGGTGGCCTTGGGGAAGCCGGGCTCGACGACTCCGGCGGGGGACAGCTTTATGATCGAGTTGGGCTCCCACGTCGAGGCCCAGATGAACCCGTTCGTGTCGATCCCCAGACCGTAAGAGTCCCGCACGTCAATGCACGTCCCGATGCCGGTCGCCGGGTCATACCGCAGCACTGGCCCTCTGCTGGCCGACCAGAGAATGCCGTTGCCGTCGACGAGGCCACCGTACCCGCCACAACTGGTGGTCCCTTTGCCTGGTGAAACGAGTATCGCTCCAGTGTCTCCGTCGAGCAGGTAAAAGCTCGGTTTGTCCGTGAACGCGTCCCCGATCCAGACGTTGTTGCTGGCGTCCACCGACACGTGACGGATCATCGATTCCTCATCTACTGGCAGGCGCTGGTAGATGAGGATGCACTCGTCGTCGGCGTCCTCCACGATGCCGTCGGTGCCCCCTTCTCCATCGGTGACATCCGGCCACGGGCGGACGTCGCCGAGCCCTCGGGAGGTCTTGAGCAGGCCGTCACCGTCGCGGTCTACGCACGTGTTGTAGGCAAAGGGCGGCGCCAGGTAGTCGCCGCCGGGATTGGGAGTCCCGTCGGCGTCCACGCGCGTGCCTCCCACAACCAGGCCGATTTTGACGACAGAGCCGTGCGGGACGCCGTCGATCAACCCGCTCTCCCCCCGGTTGCCCGCCCACGCGTTGCCGTACAGGTCCACGGTTGTGCGGGATGGATCATGCCCCCGACCCCGCGGAGCTGCCCGGAACTCGCCGATCACGTCGCCGGTGTTGGCATCGATCCTCACCACCGTGCCCCGACCCGAGGCCGCCACGTTCACAAAGGGAAATGGTTGCGTCTGCTGATTGAGCTGCAACTGGTCAGGGTTGTAACACAATGCCCACGACACCTCGACGGCGCGTGGGCTGTGTCCATGCATCAAGTACCTACCCCCAAAGCACTTTGCTACCACGGTCAGTTTTTCCGGCTGTGGCAGATCATGAGACTGTCCTGTTTGTCTGGCCTGTCCCTATTATAGCAAGAAACTGTGCGCAAGTCAATGATTTTCAAGGCACGCGGCCACCCATCCAGCACGAAACTGCCTTACACGGCGACGCCGCGACCTCGTGCGCGAGGTCGCGGCGCCCATCGTTAGAGCACCTTCTCGTCAACCTGGCTCCACCTTCACCACGTCCACCCGGTTACAGCTCATAGCAGTGGGCTTCGATGTCGTAGGTTTCACACTTTCTTTCGTCACACGTTTCACGACCGCGCGCTTGAACTTCCTTTACCTCCCCCCTACACCGATCATACAGCGGACCAGCTTGCTCGGGGACCACGATGTTCAGAAAGGCATGGCCAGGGACATTGTCGATGCAGAAATACCCCGAGTCGTCCGACTTGGTCTCTGCAACCTTCCTACCCGTTGTTGATATGAAGACCTCAATCCTGGCGCCAGGCCAGGGCTTCTTCGTCGATGGATCCTCCTGCGGGTACGCAGACACCGTTCCCTGGATGCAGGTGCGCATGCAAACGTTAAACGTGCGCACATCCCACGTCCTACCTTTGTTGCACCATGGACCGGCATACGTCACCTCAGCCCTGGCCTCGAACGTGGCAGTGCCCGTCAGTAACTCGTAATCCGCTGCCATCCACGTATCGGCACCGTACGTAAATGCATCGGTAATATCTTCTTTGTTGAACTTGGCCTCGAGAGAATCAGGCACGACGCCGCCACAGCCCGTGTGCCCCACCTCCAGGTCATAGGGCCCCTCCAGCAGATACTTGTGCTCGTCCGGAGGGTTCCGAATCTCGATGTTACTCGTGCACTCGCCCACAGCAAGGAAAACGAGCGCCACGCTCATTACCACGGCCAGCCGATAATAGTTCTGCATCTCTTTCCTCCTTACTTGAGACCCCGCCAAACAAACAACCGACCACCCACCGGGACCCAGCCCCGGACAGAGGTCGGCTGCTATGAATCTATCACGCTGCCCTCTTCCGCGGACCGCGATCTCGGCGAGGGCTGCGATGGTCCTACACGCTTACCTACATAAACAAATGTACCACAATTCGGCGCACAAGTCAACACTGGTGATCCGGAGATCGGGCGAAACTCTCAACGAGCGAGCGCTTGACAGGGCGGGGAATCTGCTATACCATGTCCTCCGGCTGATGTGCTGTATTACAGTGCTACAGTCGCCTTTCCCCCAGCGTCATCAGGGGACCATCCCAGACCTGACAGGTTTCACAGCCTACTGTGCGGCGTACGTACACCCCTGATCGGGTCAGATCTGGCTCAACATGACACCTTTGGAAGACTCTGTTGAAAAATGACTCGACATAATCTAGGCCGCCGAGTTGTGGCGGCATCTATACTCGACATAAAACAGGCAACGGCATCACCCTGGCCCCCGGGCGCACTGCTCGA
>Ga0307378_10000932_pt1 | contig 48579 bp, 57 predicted proteins | sample UN1MG_FD_202238 | JGI IMG/M metagenome (GOLD analysis project Ga0307378, IMG submission 202238) | Soil microbial communities from Risofladan, Vaasa, Finland - UN-1 | ecosystem: Environmental > Terrestrial > Soil > Coastal area > Acid sulfate soil | place: Finland: Risofladan, Vaasa | collected... | reverse complement strand
CCAAGAAGCCGGTAAGGAGAAGTAAGAAGGCAGAGAGTGCGGTAGAACCAGAAGAAAAAGCTGTGGAGGCGGTAGAAAAGCCAGCCGAACCGGCAGCGAAAAAAGCTGTGAAAAAAGTGGCTGAACCAGTAGCCGAAAAAGCTGTAGAAACGGCACCCCCTGCGGAAGCAGAGGAGAAGCCCAAGAAGCCGGTAAGGAGAAGTAAGAAGGCAGAGAGTGCGGTAGAACCAGAAGAAAAAGCTGTGGAGGCGGTAGAAAAGCCAGCCGAACCGGCAGCGAAAAAAGCTGTGAAAAAAGTGGCTGAACCGGTAGCCGAAAAAGCTGTAGAAACGGCACCCCCTGCGGAAGCAGAGGAGAAGCCCAAGAAGCCGGTAAGGAGAAGGAAGAAGGCAGCCGATACTGCGGCTACTTCAGTAGAATCAGAGGGGCAAGATGCTACAACCGAAACGAGTTAAATATCGGAAGTCTCATAAAGGACACCGCCGGGGTAGAGCCCAGGCGGGGAATGTAATTAATTTTGGCGATTTTGGTTTGCAGGCGTTAGCGGCAGCCTGGGTTACCAGCCAACAAATTGAGTCTGCCCGGCGAGCCATTACCCATCACCTTCGCCGGGGTGGCAATGTCTGGATACGTGTTTTCCCGGATAAACCGGTTAGTAAGAAACCGGCGGAGACTCGTATGGGTGGGGGCAAGGGTGCTCCCGACCATTGGGTAGCTGTGGTTAAACCGGACCGGATTATATTTGAAATAGGCGGGGTTGGTGAGGAACTAGCCCGAGAGGCGATGCGCCTTGCTTCATATAAACTCCCCATAGCCACCAGGTTTGTGGTAAAGGAGACCGGTGTGGTTGCGGCTAGTAGTTCGGTAATAGGGGGTTAGTCCAGTTGAAGGTAGCGGAAATTAGAGCTCTCAGTACTGAGGAATTGACAAAACAGCTGGAGGCAACTCGCCAGGAGTTTTTTAATCTCCGTCTCCGCTTGGCGGCTAAGCAATTGGTAAATCACCGCCAGATTAGAGTGACTAAAAGGAAAATCGCCTTGCTCGAGACCATAATGAGGGAGAAGGAGCTGGGTATAAGGCAGGTTTAAGACTATGGAAAGTAAGCGCAAAATCAGGCTTGGTCGTGTGGTAAGTAATAAGATGGATAAGACGGTAGTGGTGGCAGTGGAAACCCCCAAACGCCACCCACTCTACCATAAAACTATTAAGCGAGTGGTTAGATACAAGGCTCATGATGGAAATAATGAGTGTAAGCTGGGGGATATAGTCAGAATTATAGAAACCCGTCCCCTGTCACGGGAGAAATGCTGGCGAGTGGCTGAGATAATAACCAGGCGAGAGGTGGTGGAGGTTCAGCCTGAAGAATTAACCTGAAATCGGTTTTAGGATAGAGTTAAGATGATTCAAACATATACTAGACTCAAGGCGGCAGATAATACCGGTGCTCGGCAGCTTATGTGTATTAATGTGCTGGGTGGTAGCGGGAGGAGATATGCGCGCGTGGGTGATGTTATTGTAGCCTCGGTCAAACGGGCTATCCCCAACGCTGGAGTGAAAAAGGGGGATGTGGTTCGGGCAGTTATCGTTCGTTGTGCTCAACCATTCCGGCGTCCTGATGGTTCTTATATCAGGTTTGACGAAAATGCTGCCGTAATTCTTACTGATAAGAATAACCCTAAGGGAACCAGGATATTTGGACCGGTGGCTCGAGAGCTGAGGGATAAAAATTTTACCAAGATTATATCATTAGCACCTGAGGTATTATGAGGCAGTCAAGCTATGAAGATTAGAAAGAACGATACCGTGCTGGTCATTGCTGGTAAGGACAGAGGCAAAAAGGGCAAGGTGCGCTTTGCTTACCCTAAAGATGAACGGTTATTGGTTGAAGGTATCAACTTTATCAAAAGGCATACCAGAGCCACCAAGGGTGTCAGGCAGGCAGGTATAATAGAGCGTGAGGCACCGATTCAGGTGTCCGATGTCATGCTGCTGTGCAGCCGGTGTAATCACCCCACCCGGATTGGCTTTCAAATATTAACCGATGGAAGAAAGGTTCGAGTTTGTCGCTCCTGCGGCGAGATAATTGATTAAATGTCACGACTCAGGGAAAGATATAAGACAGAGATTATCCCCCAGCTGGTGAAGTCTGGAGGCTATGAAAATGTAATGCAGGTACCGCGCCTGGATAAGGTGGTGCTCAATATTGGCATGGGTGAGGCAACTCAGAATGTTAAAGCCCTGGAAGCGGCCGAACGGGACTTGGCTACTATTTCGGGGCAGCACCCGGTAACCACCCGAGCCAAGAGGTCTATCGCTGCCTTCAAGTTGAGGTCAGGGATGCCCATTGGGTTAACGGTAACCCTGCGCGGAGAACGCATGTATGACTTTTTGGATAAACTGGTCAATGCTGCCTTACCCCGTATGCGTGAGTTTCAGGGGGTTTCCCAAAACTCCTTTGATGGGTGGGGTAACTATACCTTGGGGGTTAAGGAGCAGGTTATCTTTCCTGAGATAGACTATGATAAGATAGACAAGGTGCGGGGGCTAGAGGTATCAATCGTTACCACCGCGGAGACAGATGAAGAGGCTAGAAATCTACTGGAGGCACTGGGTGTGCCGTTTCAAAAGGATTGAGCGGAGGATAAATGGCTAAAAGGTCAAAGATTGTAAAGTCGGAACGTCCTGCTAAATATAAAGTACAGCAGCATAATCGGTGCCACTTGTGCGGTCGACCTCACGCCTACATTCGCAAATTCGGTCTATGTCGCATTTGTTTTCGCAAGCTGGCTCTTGCCGGTCAGATTCCCGGAACGCGGAAATCGAGCTGGTAGCTAAAAATACGATAAAAGGAGTATAAAGTAAGGGGTTAACAGTGACTATTTCTGATCCAATAGCAGATATGCTGACCCGGATACGCAATGCCATTATGGCCAGGCATGATTCGGTATTGATACCCACCTCAAGGACAAAGCTGTCAATTGCTGGTGTCCTTAAAGACGAGGGTTTTATTACTGATTATGAGGTGCTCAAAGCCAAGCCATACCGAATGATTAAAATCCATCTCAAATACGATGATAAAAATCAGCCAATCCTTTCCGGGTTGGAGCGGGTAAGCAAGCCCGGGTTAAGGGTGCATGTTCAGCGAAAGGAAGTTCCCCGGGTTTACGGGGGCTTGGGTGTGGCTATTGTTTCCACATCCCAGGGTGTGATGACGGGACACCAGGCCTGGCAGCGTGGGATTGGCGGCGAGCTTTTATGCTATGTATGGTAAGACGAAGTTGGAGAGATATAGATGTCTAGGATAGGTCGGATGCCGATAACAGTACCACAAGGTGTGTCCATAAAAATTGACCAGAGTGAGGTCACCGTAGCCGGAGCTAAGGGTGAGCTTTGCCGTCATTTTAACCCGGATATGGCTATTACTCTGGATAATAATACCCTCACGGTATCAAGACCCAGTGATAGTCGTCAGCACCGTTCCCTGCACGGACTGACACGAAGCCTTCTGGCTAATATGGTGGAAGGGGTAGCCAGTGGTTTTGAGAAGAATCTGGAAATAGTGGGTGTGGGTTATCGAGCCGAGAAGGCAGGAGATAAGCTGGTAATCCGTGTTGGATATTCCCATCCGGTGGAGGTATCACCCTTACCGGGTATATCTCTGTCGGTTGAGGGGAGCAATCGCATCAAGGTTAGCGGAATTGAGAAGGATGTGGTTGGTGAGATGGCGGCGGAAATCCGAGCTATTCGTCGCCCTGATGCCTATAAAGGTAAGGGTATCCGATATGTTGGCGAGCAAGTGCGCCTTAAGGCAGGTAAAGCAGGCAAGGTGATAGGTAAGGGGAAATAGTGATAAAGGATAAGGTAAGATTAGGTCGTTATCACAGGCATGCCCGGATTAGAACCAAGGTGGCGGGCACTAGCTCAAGCCCCCGGTTAAGTGTCTTTCGCAGCCTGAATAATATTTATGCCCAGGTGATTGATGATTCACAGGGACATACCTTGGTCGCGGCATCAACCCTGGAGCCTGAGGTTAAAGGCGAGCTAGATGGCAAGGTAAAGAAAAATCAGGCCGAGCTTGTTGGTGCTCTGGTAGCGAAGCGCGCTCTGGATAAGGGGATAAAACAGGTGGTCTTTGACCGGGGTGGATATAAATACCACGGCAGAGTTAAAGCTTTAGCTGAATCCGCCCGGCAGGCAGGATTAAAATTTTGATAAGGAAGGTTCTAAGTTAGGTGAAAGGACCGATAAGTAAGATAGACCCAACTGAGCTGTCGTTAAATGATAAGCTAGTTTATATCAATCGTGTGGCTAAAGTGGTAAAGGGGGGGAAGCGGCTCAGCTTTAGCGCCCTGGTAGTTACCGGGGATGGTGATGGGCATGTTGGCATTGGTGTGGGTAAGGCGAATGAGGTGCCGGCAGCCATTAATAAAGGCGGAGCCATTGCCAGAAAGAGTCTGATTAAAGTGCTCCTGAGTGGGAATACTATTCCTCACGAAATGCTGGTTAGATTTGGCGCCGCCAAGGTGTTATTAAAACCAGCAGCGCCAGGGGTAGGCATCATTGCCGGTGGCAGTATCCGAGCTGTGCTTGAGGCCGCCGGAATTAAGGATATCCTGACTAAATCTCTGGGTAGTGCCAATCGTATTAACGTGGCTAAGGCAACAATGCTTGCCCTTAGCCAGCTTAGAAACCCAAAGGAGGCGCTAGCCAGGCGCAAGCCAGAGCTTAAGGTGGAGGAGGAAGTGGCTGGTGGCTAAGCTGTGCATAACCTGGGTTAAAAGTGGCATTGGCTATGCTGAGGTTCAGAAAAGAACCTTGAAGGCTCTCGGTTTTCATCGGCTGCATCAGAGCATAACTCATGATGATACCATGGCAATTCGGGGTATGATTAATAAAGTGAAGCATTTGATTAAAGTGGAGGAGAAAACTGGTGAGACAGGATGAGCTCTCCCCGGCTCCCGGTTCTAAGAGAAAGAGAAAGCGAGTAGGACGGGGAGACGGTAGCGGACACGGCACCTATTCTGGGCGGGGCTGTAAAGGACAGAAATCCCGTTCTGGATTCAGGACAAAACCCGGCTTTGAAGGGGGGCAGTTGCCTCTAATCCAACGCTTACCCCAGAAGCGCGGCTTTACCAATATTTTCCGGAAAGAGTATTGTGTGGTTAGTGTGGGCAGGCTTAATAAGTTTGAGCCCGGGAGCGAAATAACTCCGGAGAGTTTGGTAGCAGCCAGGGTGGTAAAATCATTACGGAACCCGATCAAGATTCTGGCTGGGGGAGATATTAATCGTTCCCTCTCGGTAAAGGCGAACAGGTTTTCCGCAGCGGCTAAAGCCAAGATTGAAGCAGCCGGAGGCACGGTGGAGGAGATTGGATAGTGAGCCCGAGACAGGCTAGACCCAGACTTCTACAGGCAATGATTGACGCCTTTAGCTTACCTGACTTAAGGCGGCGGATTCTTATTACTCTGGGCGTTCTGGTAGTTTTCCGTTTTGTGGCTCATGTGCCTCTACCCGGGGTGGACCCCGATGCCCTGGCGGCGCTGTTTGAGCGTAATGCCCTGCTGGGTATGCTTGACCTGTTCAGTGGCGGTGCCATGAAGTATTTCAGCGTGGCGGCTATGGGGGTTTATCCCTATATCACGGCATCGATTGTTATGCAGCTAATGGTACCCGTTATCCCACGGCTGCAGGCACTTTCCCGGGAAGGAGAGGCGGGCAGGAATAAGATTAATCTGATTACCCACTGGCTCACCGTACCGTTAGCTGGTCTTCAGGGCTATGGGCAGCTAATCTATCTACAGCGTGAGGGCGTTGTCCTTAGTGCTGACCCTCTGTCTACGGCAGCTATGGTGCTATCAATGATAGCTGGCACTATATTCCTCATCTGGTTAGGTGAGCTTATTACTGAATATGGCATTGGTAACGGCATATCTATAATAATCTTTGGTGGTATTGTCGCTGGTATACCGACAATGATTGGTCAGGGCTTTCTGGCTAAAGGACAGTTTGGCGGCTTAGCCCTTTATGTGCTCATTGCTTTAGCCACGGCTGTCTTTATTGTCATCTTTACTGAAGCCCACCGGCGCATTCCGGTTCAATATGCCCGCAGTGTATTCCGCAGCGGTCGTATGTATCGGCAGGCAGGCTCAACCTATATCCCGCTGCGAGTAAACACCGCCGGAATGATACCCCTTATCTTTGCCATGTCGCTGGTGGTCTTTCCCGGCGTTGTCGCCAGCTATTTTGCCAATCCCGCTGATCCTAACATAGCTGATTTTATTATGCGTCTATTTGACCCCAGTGCGGCGTTGCCTATGGGCTTATTTTACTGGGGAGCATATTTTCTGCTGACAGTGGCTTTTGCCTTCTTCTATACCATGATAATTTTTGAGCAGCAGAATTTGCCCGGTACCCTGCAACAACAGGGCGGGTTTGTTCCTGGGATTAGACCGGGGAAGAATACCGCTGATTACCTTAACGGAGTTATTAGGCATATTACCTGGGCAGGGGCTATCTTCCTTGGTTTGGTGGCGGCAATGCCCTTTGTGGCTCGGGAGATTACCAATGTTCAGGTGCTACAGCTGTCCAGTATGGGTATGCTTATTGTGGTTGGTGTTGTCTTGGATACTATGAAGCAGATGGAGGCGCAGTTGGTATTGCGCCGCTACGAAGGCTTTATCAAATAAAGAGTCTTCTCAACAGTTGAAATCGGAGTAAAGAATTGTATATTGCAAGGTCGCTTATCAGGGGAAGTTTGAAGGGGCAGAGCCCCTTCAAAACACGCACCTTCCCCCTCTCCTTTGAAGGAGAGGGGGATTAAGGGGGTGAGGTTGGTAAACAATCTCCATATTATCTTTCTGGGCGCCCCTGGGGCAGGTAAAGGAACACAGGCGGCTTCTATCGCTAATGAGCTTAATCTGGCGTATATTGCTTCTGGCGACCTGTTCCGGCAGGCGCTGGAGCAGGGGACGGCTTTAGGTATGAAGGCTAAGTCTTATATGGAGAAGGGGGCGCTGGTTCCTGACGAAATAACAGTGCAAATGGTTCTGGAGCGTATGTCAGCTCCAGACTGTGAGCATGGGGTAATTTTTGATGGGTTTCCTCGTAATCTCAACCAGGCTGAGGCTCTGGATAAAACTCTTGCCCGGCAGGGTAAGACAATAGATAAGGTGGTATATATCAAGGCTGGCGAGGAGGAATTGCTGAGGCGATTGAGCGGGCGCTGGATTTGTCGTAATTGCCAGACGCCATACCATATGGTGAATTCTCCGCCCAGGGTTCGGGGCAAATGTGACCGGTGCGGTGGTGAGCTGTATCAGCGCCCTGATGATACTGTTAAAACAGCTAAAAAACGGCTGCAGGTTTATTTTGCCGAGACAGCCCCTCTTATTGATTATTATACCCGGGCAGGTAAATTGTTGGATATAGATGGAGAGGGCAGTGTTGACGAGGTGGGGAAGAGAATAGTGACTGCCCTCCGTGGAGAGCCTGTTCATTCAAGTCAGAAATGAGTATAATTATTAAGTCAGAACGGGAGATTGCCATTATGCGGCAGGCCGGCAGGATTGTGGCAACCATATTGAAAATACTGAGTAAGCAGATAAAACCGGGAATGAAGACCAAGGAGTTGGACATTATTACGGCTAGGGAAGTAGAGAGACTGGAAGCTAAACCTTCGTTTAAGGGATACCGGGGTTTTCCGGCTAATCTCTGTGTATCCGTGAATGATGAGATAGTGCATGGGATTCCCGGGGAGAGAGTCTTAAATGAAGGCGATATTGTATCCCTTGACTTTGGCGCCATTTTTGGTGGTTTTCAGGGTGATGCTGCGGTGACGGTAGGCGTTGGCAAGATTAAACCAAAGGCAAAGAAGCTAATGGAGGCTACCAAAGGTGCTTTAGAGGCTGGCATTAATGCGGCTCGTCCTGGGGCAAGATTGGGAGATGTTTCCGCTGCCATTCAGGATTATGCTGAGTCACGGGGCTATTCGGTGGTGCGTGAGTATACCGGGCATGGCATCGGGCGTGATATGCACGAGGAACCTCAGATACCTAATTTTGGTCTGCCGGGAACGGGTCCGGTGTTGAAAAAGGGCATGACCCTTGCCCTGGAACCTATGGTTAATCTTGGTGACTGGCAGACCCGACTTGGTGATGACCACTGGACGGTGTTAACTGCTGATGGTAGTCTGTCGGCACACTTTGAGCATACCATTGCTATTACTGATACTGAACCAGAAGTACTTACTATTGTGTAGAGAAGAGGTATATGTCTAAGAAGGAGGCTATTGAGGTTGAGGGGACGGTAGTGGAGCCGCTACCTAATGCCATGTTTCGTGTGGAGTTGCCTAATGGGCATAAGGTGCTGGCTCACATTTCGGGTAAGATAAGATTGCATTATATTAAAATCTTACCCGGGGATAAGGTACTGTTGGAGCTTTCCCCTTATGACCTGAGTCGTGGTAGGATTACCTACCGGTTAAAATAAACAGGATATTATTATGAAAGTTAGAGCTTCAGTTAAAGTTAGATGTGATAAGTGCAAGGTGGTGAAGCGGCGGGGGGTGGTCAGGGTTATTTGCTCCAACCCTAAGCACAAGCAGAAACAGGGCTAATCATATGTGGGTAAGGAGGAAATAGATGGCGCGTATTGCCGGGGTAGATTTACCAAGAAATAAGCACATTGGCATTTCGTTACAGTATATCTATGGGATTGGACCCAGTTTGAGCCAGAAGATTCTAGACCAGACTGGTATAAATCCTGATGTTAAGACGGAAGACCTTACCGAGGAAGAGGTTAATCGTCTTCGTGAAATTATTGACCGGGAGTACCGGGTAGAGGGTGAGCTTAGAAAAGGGGTTGACCTTAATATTAAACGTCTTATCGAGATTGGTAGTTACCGGGGTGCCAGACATCGTCATAGCTTGCCGAGTAGAGGACAGCGGACGCGAACCAATGCTCGCACCAAGCGCGGTCCTCGCAAAACGGTAGCTGGTAGAGGACAGCGGCGTGGTATGACGAAGAAATAACCAAGTGTAGTTAGTTAGGAGAATAGAATGCCACAGAAGAAGCGAACCAAAGCAAGAAGGCGGGAACGCAAGTCAATCCCGGCAGGGAAAGCCTATATTCAGTCTACTTTTAACAATACCATAGTAACCCTCACCGACCCTCAGGGGAATGTCATCGCCTGGGGGAGTTCGGGTACGGCTGGATTTAAGGGCTCACGGAAGGGCACTCCCTATGCAGCTCAGCTAGCGGCTCAGGATGCTGTCCGTAAAGCTAAGGAGCACGGCTTGCGTCAGGTAGAGGTTTATGTTAAGGGTCCGGGCAGCGGGCGCGAGGCGGCTATTCGTGCTCTACAGGGTTCGGGGCTTTACATTACTGGCATCAGGGATGTAACCCCCATCCCCCATAATGGTTGTCGCCCTCCCAAGAGAAGGCGGGTGTAGAGGACAGAGAGATGGCAAGATATACAGGTGCAGTTTGTCGATTGTGTCGCCGTAGCGGCGATAAGTTAATGCTTAAAGGCAGCAGGTGCCTCAGTGCTAAGTGTGCGCTGGAGAGACGAGCCAAACCACCGGGGCAGCAGCTCGGTCGGCGTCGTCGACTTTCCGACCGCGGTCTTCAGTTGAAAGAAAAGCAGAAAGCCCGCCATACTTATGGAATTCTGGAGAGGCAGTTCCGGCGAATTTTTGCCAGCGCCGAGAGACAATCGGGCATCACCGGGGAGAATCTATTGGTGCTGCTGGAGAGACGGCTGGATAATGTGGTATATCGTTTAGGCTTTGCTGATTCTCGTGCTCAGGCTCGCCAGTTAGTTCAGCACGGACATATTTTGCTTAGCGGACGTAAGACTGATATACCTTCTTGTCTGGTTAAGGAAGGCGATACCATTAGCTGGCACGAGAAGAGTACCCAGACTGAATATTATAAACAGCTGGCTGAGACTATAGAGTCAAAGACTGTTTTAAACTGGTTGAGTCTGGATAGGCAAAAGCTTGTTGGTCAGGTTTCATCCCTGCCCACCCCCGATGACATCGGGGCTAAATTTGATGATAAAACCATTGTTGAATATTACTCACGATAATTTTAGTTGACGGGGAGGTAGTAGTTTGTCCCTCTTGGTAATACCTAGTATTGAGTGTGTTGAGAGTCAAGATAACTTCGGGCGATTTCTCGTTGAGCCACTACAAAAAGGCTTTGGCGTTACCCTGGGTAATTCCTTGCGACGAGTACTGTTTAGCTATCTTCTTGGAGCAGCGGTGACCCGGTTTAGGATCGAAGGGATTCAGCACGAGTTCTCTAACATTCCTAACGTGAAGGAAGATGCTACTGAGTTTTTACTCAATGTCAAGCAACTGAGGATAAAATCTCTTTCTGGTCGACCGGGTAAGTTGATACTGGATGTAGAGGGGGAGGGACAAGTTTGTGCTGCTGACATTAAGCCCTCCACCGATTTTGAAATTGTCAACCCTGAGCTTTATTTAGTAACCTTAGATTCTCCTGAAGCCAAGCTTTATGTGGAGTTTGATGTGGAGCTGGGTAGAGGCTACCAGCTGGCTGAGTCCGGTGATAATTTACCTATCGGGGTAATTCCAGTGGATGCTGTCTTTACCCCAATATCCAAGGTCAATTTTACCACTGAGCCAACTCGTGTTGGTCGAGAGGCTGGTAACGAGCGGCTGTATCTTGAGGTATGGACTGATGGCACGATACTACCAGCAGAGGCAATCAACCAGGGCGCTGACATTCTGATAAAGCAGTTGACCCCGTTTGTGGATTATGCCAAGGTTACCAAGGTAGAGGAGGAGAAAGAGTTCGTTCGTCTATCTATTCCTGAGGAGCAGTTCAATATGCCATTGGCCGATTTGGACTTATCGACACGGACGCTGAATAGCTTAAGGCGTGCCGGTATTAATACCATAGGCGAGGTTATCGGCAGAGAGGAGCGGGAATTGCTGGCGTTGCGCAATTTCGGGCAGAAATCTAAGAAGGAGTTAGAAGAGCACCTCAATGCATTAGGGCTGTCCCTTACCCCTCGGGTCAAAGAGGAAGAAGAGGAGACCGAGAATGAGGCATAAAGTAGCTGGTAGGACGTTGGGCAGACCCTCAGGTCACCGCCGCGCTATGTATCGTAACCTGGTAACCGACCTGCTAGGCTACGAGAAGATTACTACCACCGAGGCTAAGGCTAAAGAGGTGCGTGGCTTGGCGGAGAAGATGATTACCTTGGCTAAGGATGGGGGACTTCACTCCCGGCGTCAGGCATTAGCCTTTATCCTGGATAAAGCAGTGACCGATAAGGTATTTGGTGAGCTTGCCTCGCGGTATGCCGAGCGCTCCGGTGGCTATACTCGTATCACTAAGCTGGGACCCAGGTTGGGTGACGGGGCACCTATGGTTCAGCTTGAGTTAGTAAAGTAGTGGAATCTACCAGGATTGTATTAATTATGGAGTATGATGGCACCAATTATCACGGCTTCCAGTTACAGGCTAAACTACCTACTATTCAGGGGGAGACGGAAAAGGCACTGCGGAAGCTTACCGGGGAAAGGACTCGGGTGATGGTAGCTAGTCGGACTGACGCTGGAGTTCACGCTCTGGGACAGGTGGCTAGCTTCAGGACTAAGTCCACTCTTCCTGTGCGGACATTTGTTACCGGGCTAAATTATTATTTGCCTGAGGATATTGTCATTAAGGCAGCATACCGGGTGGAAAATTCGGTTAATGTCAGGCGGGATGCTTTGAGCCGGGAGTATCGCTATTATATATTAAATAGCTTGACTCGTTCTCCAATCAGGGGAGGCTTTGCTTATCTGGTTGCCAGAGACTTAAATATAGAGGCTATGAATCAGGCGTGTCAGGCTCTTATTGGTGAGCATGATTTTGCCTCATTTATTGGTTGTATCAGTGCTGATATAAAACATACGAGACGAAGCGTGTATAGGGCCGAGGTAGAGAGAATAGGGGAAATGGTGATGTTTAATATAGTAGCTAACTCCTTCTTACCCCATCAGGTGCGCAATACAGCGGGTCCCTTAATCAAAGTGGGTCAGGGTAAGATGAGTGTCGATGAATTTTATCAGATAACCGAGTCAAAAACCCCGGGTCTGGCGAGACCAACGGCTCCGGCTTGTGGACTGTGCCTGATGCGGATAAATTATCCATACTCGTTTGGGGAGAATTGATGAAAACCTTGATAGCTAAGACTTCTGAGATTGAGCGACAGTGGCATGTTATTGATGCCGCGGATAAAGTCCTGGGCAGGATGGCTACCCAGGTAGCCAAATTGCTTATGGGCAAGCACAAGCCGATATTCAGTCGTAATCAGGATACCGGTGATTATGTCGTTGTTATCAATGCCGAGAAGGTGCGGGTTACCGGCAATAAAGCCAAGCAGAAGCTTTATTACCGACATTCCGGCTATCCCGGCGGACTGAAAAGCGTTAGCTTGGAGAAGATGATGCAGACTAATCCTACCCGGGTGATTGAGCATGCTGTCAAGGGTATGCTGCCTCATAACCGACTTGGGGCTAGTATGTTGAAGAAGCTAAAGGTCTATGTCGGTGAGACTCATCCCCATCTGGCGCAGACTAAAGAGGGGGGTAGCTTAACAAAAGCTTAAAGGGAATAAAGTTCAGATGGAAAAGCAAAAGCAGACTTATTTTTATGGAACAGGCAGACGCAAGACAGCGGTAGCTCGGGTGAGGTTGTTACCGGGTGATGGCGCCATTATTGTCAATGGTATGCCCTATGAGGAGAGATTCCCCCGCATTGAGCACCGCCGAACCATAGTGGAACCTCTTTTGGTTACGGAGAGCATGGGCAAGTATAATGCTATGATTAAGGTAGCCGGTGGTGGTATATCAGGGCAAAGTGGTGCTATTTCTCACGGTATTGCTCGAGCCCTGGTAAAAGCTAACGAGAAGCTTAAGCTCGTGCTGCGCGGGAATAAATTACTTACCCGGGACGCTCGGGCTAAAGAGCGGAAAAAGGCTGGGCTCAGGCGGGCGCGTAAAGCACCTCAATACACCAAGCGGTAAGGCGAAGCTAGTTAGGGGAATCCCTAGTTTTTCCAACTTAGAGAGGCTTATAGTTGCCACTGCTCTTGATAAGTTTCTCTACAGCTCTTTTTGGTCTATCTTACGCTTACAACATGTGCAGATTAGTTCCCATTGTGCTGCGTTGCTTGGGTCAGGACTAGTGATGCCTTTCCTTGACACCATTTCAAAGGTGTTTGGTCCATACCATCCACAATAAGGGCAAGGCACATACATTTTCGGTGCTTTGGGCACGATTTTTCCTCGCACCCCTTTCCAGTCTGAGCAAACCGCTTTTTCAGATAGCCTATAACCTTTATTGGAGAGGGGTCATCGCTTTATTTAGAGACTGTTTAGCAACCTATCCCCCTGTCCCCCTTCCAAGAATAAATTCTAAATTCTAATTTCTAAATCCTAGATTCAAAGCCTAAGGATTTGGTTTCTTGGGTTTTAGTAATTAGCGCTTTGAATTTGTTTAGAATTTCGTGCTTGGAATTTAGGATTTCACTATAGGCTTCGCCCCTCTCTAAAATCTCTTCCCCTTTGAGGATTGGGCTTATTTAAGCAGGGTGTATAAGAGGGGGTGAGGTTAATAAACAATTTCAAGCCATCCTGCTTGACGCTGTAGCTCAAGTCCGCGTATAATCGTCTAGAAAAGCACTTGTCAATAATGATTATTTAGTGTATACTACACGAAATTCAAATTCGGTTGGGAGGTGGATTCCTTGGAAAACACTACTAATTTCCCCAAATGCCAGAAGTGCAATACTGGTGACCTTGTACCTTTATCTGATTTCGGTAGTCAGGGGGCTGCGGTTCATTACAAAGCCTGGATTTGTACTAACCCAGATTGTGGTTTCAACCTGAAAATCAGAAATGGCGATGTCTATATCAACGAGCCTATTATAAGTGGAGCATCTCGCTCTCACTAGAACATTCAGCAGTTTATCTTTAAACGCTAGGTTAGGTGGTAAGTGTGCTTCCTCAAGTTGCCAAACTTAGGGGGATAGTGCTTGATTTTTTGTTTCCACGATGGTGTGTTGGCTGTGGTAGGGAAGGTGACTTCATTTGCTACTCCTGTCGTCAATCACTTCTGCGAATTGTGCCTCCAGTTTGTCCCCGATGTGGCCGACCTCAACCTAGTGGCATACTTTGCCCTCACTGTGTCAGCTGGCAGGCAGAAATAGCTGGCATTCGCTCTCCGTTTCAATTTGATGGAGTAATAAAGCGAGCTGTTTATCAGCTGAAGTACGGTAATATTAGAGCCCTAGCTCAATCCCTGGCTAAGTTACTACAGGACTATCTCCTCACTTACCCTGTGCCCGTGGAGGTTCTGGTGCCGGTGCCCTTGCATCAAAAAAGGTTAAGGGAGCGGGGTTATAATCAATCCGTTTTATTAGCTAAGGAACTGGGGAAGCTCGTCAAATTGCCGGTAGTTGATAACTGTCTGGTTCGACTGCGCCATACTCCACCTCAGGTGAGGACAGCGACGGTAATGGAACGGCAGAGCAATGTAGCCGACGCTTTTACCTGCCGGGACTCTAGGCTACGGAATAAACAGGTATTGCTTATAGACGATGTTTCTACCTCTGGGGCTACTCTTGATGCCTGTGCTACAGGGCTAAAGGTGGCTGGTGCTACCGCAGTCTGGGGATTAGCGCTGGCTAGAGAGATTTAAGGGGGGCTTAAGAGGGGCATTAGCCCCTTTTGTTAAAAACCTTCCGCCCTTTGGAGGATAAGGGTGCTAAAGGAGAGGGGGATTAAGGGGGTAAGGTAGATAGTATTATCGGGGGTGTGAACAATGGAGTTGCAGATAACTGGTAAGAATGTGGAGTTATTACCGGCGGTGCGCCGCTACATTGAACGCAAACTGGGCAAACTTGGTCGTCATCTCCCCAATATTACTGAATCCAAGGTAGAAATTTCTAAAGAAAAGACGAAATCTCCTCAGCAACACTTTGTGGTGCAGGTGACCGTAGATAGCAGTGGCACCTTACTCAGAGGTGAAGGTAGGGGAGAGGACCTGTTCACCGCTATTGATAGGGTAGCTGAGGTTATGGAGCGGCAAATTGAACACTACAAAGGGAAGCTGTATGAGAAAGGGAGAGGTAGCTCACTGGCCAGGAGCGGATTTAGTGAAGAAGTAGCCGAGGAGCAGCCTCTTGGTAAGGTGGTCAAGGTTAAGCGGTTTGTCGTAAAGCCAATGTCTGTGGATGAAGCTATTGGTCAAATGGAGCTTCTGGGTCACGATTTCTTCCTTTTCTTTAATGCCGATAACGAAGAACTCAACCTGTTGTATCGGCGGAAAGATGGTAACTACGGTCTGATTGAACCTGAGCTAGGATAAGCTGGTTTATTCTCAAGATAGTAAATGACTGGGGAGCTGAGATACATCACTTTCAACACTAATGTCGGTTGGCTGGGAATATTAGGCTCGGCAAAAGGACTGTTACGTACCACCTTACCCCAGCGCTCTGCTCAAGAAGCTCGCCACCAATTAGGTGATAACGTAAACCAGGCTATTTGGTCGCCACACCGGTTTGAGGATTTAGTAGAGCGCCTTAAGATTTACTTCAGCGGTCACCGGGTAGCCTTCTCTGATGAGCTTGACCTGTCCATAGCTACTCCCTTCCAGTGTGAAGTATGGGAGGCAACCAGGCTTATCCCTTATGGCGAGACCAGAAGTTACGCCTGGGTGGCGGAGCAGATGGGGAAACCGGAAGCAGTGCGGGCGGTGGGGCAGGCTCTGGGGAAAAACCCGCTGCCTATCATCATACCCTGTCATCGGGTAATTACCAGCGATGGTAAGCTCGGCGGTTTCAGTGAAGGGTTGGAGATGAAGAGGTTTCTTCTTCGTCTGGAGACTTAAGCGGTACAATTAAGATAAGGCAAGAGTTGACCTGATAGGCAGTTTATTAGTGGTAATACCGGCTAGAAACTTGATGTGAATTTGTGGAGTAACCCTCTTCACTTTCAAACAAGCTTCTTATTTTCAGGTTAAGGAAATTATCCTCGTATTTTTCAATCAGTCCTTCATCAGCGAAACTAAAGTATATGTTTTTGCCAATTACGATGTGGTCTAGCGTCTTAATTTGCAGAATCATGCCCATAAAAACCAGGTCTCTGGTTAGCTGCTTATCACTCTGGGAAGGTGTAGGGTCGCCGGCAGGGTGGTTGTGGGCAAAAATCAAACCGGTAGCGTTATGTTCAATAGCACTTTCTACAATCTCAAGGGGACGGATGGGGATACTGTTCAGAGTTCCTTCAAACAGGTCAGCGGTATCAATAATCTGGTTTCGGTTATTTAAATAGATAACCTTGAATACCTCTTTTTTGAGGTCTCGCATTGAGTAAAGGAGATAGTCAACAAGCTCTTTAGATGAGCAATGAACAGGCTGTTCCGTAATCTTCTGCTTGAGAATCTCTGTGGGTAATTCGTGTAGAAGTTTGATACTCCAAATACAGTGGCGAGGCAATCCAGCTGCTTCTAATTCGTGGAAAGAAGCTGCTAGTAATCCTCTGAGGTTTTTGAAGTGTTCAACGCACTGTTTTGCCTGCTGCTGACATTGCTGCTGGGGCAAGGTCAGGCTTAACAGTAATTCAATTATTTCCTGGTCGTTGAAATCCTCAAGGCCGACCTTGATAAACCTTTCCTGTAGCGCGGTCAAGGATTTTCCTGTTTTCAGACTTGACAATAAACTGTTCGGGGACAATTGTATTGCTTCCTTTCTGTCTCCCAGGAAAGTGTCTCAAATCATATCTTATATTCTGCTACTGCCTTTTGCAGAGTATTGCTCTGGTGAAAATCGGCAATGGTACTATTTGGCGGACAATAGTCTTTATATGGAATATATTATAACACATTTGTCAACAATGGTGCACAATATAGTGCCAATTGGTAATAATAACTCTCTGAAAACTTGGTTAATTGTCCCGATATGTCTATATGTTTGGGTGAAAGCATGGCTAATTGCAGGGTGACAGACCACGGTGCGGGAACTGTAGTGGCTAGTAGGGTTTGAGGCTGGATAATTTAGCTCTATAGAGTCTCCGTTTAGCTTCGCGGACTCCTTTGGCTTTCAGATTTATAAAATCCAGCTCGTATTCATCAATCAGTCCTTCGCCAGCAAAACTGAAGTAAGTGTTATTGCCGATGATAATATGGTCTAAGACCTTAATCCGCATAATGCTGGCGGCGTAAACCAGGTCTCTGGTTAGCTCTCTATCATTTTCGCTGGATTGGGGATTGCCTGACGGATGGTTATGGACGAAAATCAGGGAGGTAGCATTATGTTTAATAGCACCTTCTATAACCTCACGGGGAGGGATAACACCACTGTTTATGGTACCGGCGAAAAGGTCGTCTATTTCAATAATCTGATTCTGGCTATTTAAATAAATGACCTTGAATACCTCTTTCTTGAGGTCGCGCATTGAGTGGTAGAGATAGTCAAAAATTTCTTGGGAGGATTTATAAATAGGCTTATTAATAATTCTTTCCTTAAGAAACTCCCTGGCTACTTCCTGCACCAGCTTGATGCCAAAGGCAGAACCGGAACCAATGCCGTCTATATGTTGTAGTTCTTCGGGGGTAGCTTCCAGGACTCCCCTCAAGGTTTTGAACCGCTTAATGGCTTCCCTTGCCTGCTGTTTACAGTCCTTACGCGGCGTGCCCAGGGTCAGCAGTAATTCAATAATTTCGTAATCGTGGAAGCCCTTAAGCCCTGACTTAACGAACTTTTCTCGTAACCTTTTCCGGTGCCCATATAAGCTATCATTTGGAGGCATTTTGGTTTCCTGTTCACCCATTCTAGCACTAATAGGGTAAGATTTTCTAGAATTATTATGGGGATGCGCAAGGCTATACTCATAGCTCGCCATAGATACCTTACTTTAGGTCAATTCGCTCAAGAGATTACTTGGTAACCTATCCCCCTAACCCCCTTCCCTTAACAAATTAACAAGGGAAGGGGGTAGGGGCTTATTTAAGCAGGGGTGTCTAAGAGGGGCGCCAGCCTCTCTTTTAAGACGATTCCCCCTCTCCTGTTTAGGAGAGGGGGATAAAGGGGGTGAGGTTGGAACATAATCTATTAACTCCACTAGGTTGGGTTAGTATGGCTTAATGGGGAGGATAAGGCTAATTATGATTTTGGGGACAGAGTGTAAGGGCGCAAGTAGTATGAGTGATTCAGTAAGCCGGCTCTAACCTTATCCCCTCTTCACCAACCATCGCCACCAGCCGTTGATGGAGCTCAGGACAATAATGGGTATTTAATTCTGACAGCTTGAGCTTGATAATCTTTTCTCCGTTGATTACCCGCAGGTTTACCTCATCCTGTCCGGGGAAGTCTTTAAGAGTATCAATTAGCTTATGTAGACGGGCTATATCACTATCATGGTCACTGCTCTGGGCGATGCTTATTACTACCCGGTGACTTTCGACTGGTGGCGAGCTGGTGGTTTCTTCGGCTACTGCTGGTGCCTCAGTGGACTCGGGAGCAGTAGCCTCTGCTTCCAGGGTTTTCTCAGGCTGGTAGCGGCGCACATTATCACAATTTAGCTGCACCTGGTCATCCCGTAATCTTACCTTACCTTCGACCAATAGGATGTTTCCTTCTTCCCACAAATCTCTGGTGTTGGTGTAGACCCTGGGCCAGACCATAACCTCAATTCTGCCATCAAGGTCTTCCAGGACGGCGCGAACAAAGGACTGTCGGTCCCGGGTGAACAGGTGATAAACAGAGGCAACCATCCCGGCAACAATCACATTTTGCCCGGCTAGCTCGGCATCAATTTGACCGCACAGGGTAGTAATCTCGGAAGGCATCCTGCCAGTAAAAGAGCCAAGCGGGTTTTCCGAGAGGTATACCCCCGTCAGCTCTCTCTCCCAGGTTAGTTTCTCCTTGATGGGAATGTCGGCATCTGGCAGGTCAAGGCTGGCCGCAGGCACCGGAATTGATTCTCCCCACAGGTCAAACATGGTAGTTTGCCCGGTTTCTCTGAGGTGCTGCTCTCGCTGTGACAGAGACAAGATGCGGTTGACGTTTTGCAGCAAGCTGCCACGGCTGCCCAGCGAGTCAAAAGCTCCAGCCTTAATCAGGGATTCCATCACTCGCTTGTTCACTCCGCGCAGGTCGCAGCGTCGGCATAAATCTTCAATAGATTTGAATTCGCCCCCTTTATTTCTTTCCGCAATGATGGGTGCTATAGCACCGTGCCCGACATTCTTGATAGCACTTAGCCCGAAACGGATAGCCGGGGTAATGCCGCTATCTTTTTCTATAGAAAAATTGGTTTGACTTTTATTTATATCCGGTGGGAGCACTGGAATACCCAGACGGCGGCATTCACCAACAGCATTAGCTATCTTCTCCGGCTGGTCGGTGTGGACAGCCAGAAAAGCGGTAATATATTCGGCTGGATAGTTTGCCTTAAGATAAGCGGTTTGGTAGGCAATGAGGGCGTAACTGGTGCTGTGAGCTTTGTTAAAAGCGTAGCCGGCGAAGGGCTCAATAAGGGTAAAGACTTCACCGGCTGTCTCAGCAGAGAACCCGTTCTTTTTAGCCCCGGCAATAAAGCTGCGTCTCTCCTTCTTCATGACCTCGGCAATTTTTTTGCTCATTGCCTTGCGAAAAATATCCGCCTGCCCTAAATCGTAGCCAGCGAGCGTCTGGACAATGAATAATACCTGTTCCTGATACACAATTACCCCGTAGGTCTCCTCAAGGATGCTGGCTAGAGACGGGTGGGGGTAGTGGATAGGCTCAACGCCGTGCTTGGCTTTGACAAAGGTGGGAATATGCTCCATCGGTCCGGGACGATACAGAGCAATCATAGCAGCGATATCGCTGAAGGTGGTTGGTTTAAGCTCCTTGATGTGGCGGCGCATGCCGGCACCTTCAAGCTGGAACACACCGGCTGTTTCCCCTGAGGAGAGCAGGGCAAAGGTTTTTTCATCATCCAGCGGGATATGGTGCAGGTCAATATTAACGCCCTGGTTTTGCTGGATAATCTCTTTACTTTTACCCAGGATGGTGAGGTTAGCCAGCCCGAGGATGTCCATCTTCAGCAGACCAATTCGGGCGATATCTTCCATAGCGAACTGGGTCATCAGCGTTCCCTGACCATTACCCTTGCTTACCCGTTGTAGTGGGACATATTTGGTCAGGGACTCTTTAGAGATAACAACTCCGGCGGCATGGGTGCTGGCATGGCGAGAAATACCCTCTACCTTCTTGGCGGAATCAACCAGATTGCGGACTACGGGGTCTTCGTGGCAGATATTTCTGAGCTCCTCGGTTTCACTCAGAGCCTGGTCTAGGGTCATATTTAATGCCATCGGCACCAGCCTGGCAACGCGGTCGACCTCGCTGTAGGGCATACCCAGTGCCCGCCCCACATCCCGCAGAGCTGCCCTGGCTCCCAGTGTGCCGAAGGTAATAATCTGGGCAACATGGTCCTTTCCGTATCTCTGGGATACATAGGCAATGACCTCGTCACGGCGGTCATCCTCAAAATCCAGGTCAATATCAGGCATTTCTTTGCGGGCTATATTGAGGAAGCGTTCAAAGACCAGCTTATGAGCAACGGGGTCAATATCGGTGATATTAAGACAGTGCAGGACAATGCTGGCAGCAGCACTGCCTCTGACCCCGAATAATATGTGGTTCTGGCGAGCGAAGGAGATAATATCCCAGACGACCAGAAAATAGTTGGCAAATTCGGTTTGCTTTATTACCTCCAGCTCATACCCAAGCCTCTGTTTGGTCTCCGGAGTCGGCTGAGGATAATGCTGGGGTAAACCCTGGTAACAGAGGTCAGACAGAAACTCAAAAGCTGTTTTCCCCTGGGGTAACTCTATCTCAGGGAGATGGAGGCGCCCAAACTCAAGCTCAAGGTTGCATTGTTCCGCAATGCGCTCGGTATTCTCCAGCGCCTGTGGGATATCCTTGAATAGTTCTGCCATCTCCTCGGGACTCTTTAGGTAAAAGAAGTCGCCTGCCAGCTTCATCCGTTTTTCGTCGTGAATAGAGGAGTTGGTGCCAATGCATAACAGCAGGTCGTGGGCTGAGGCATCTTCCTTATTTACATAGTGAACATCATTGGTGGCTACCAGGGGGAGAGCCAGCTCCTGACTCATGGCGATGAGTCCCTGGTTTATCTGTTCCAGTTCAGGGATGGGATGTCTCTGTATTTCCAGATAGAAATCGCCGAAGGTTTGCTTGTACCACTGGGCAGCCTCTTTTGCTTCCTGAAGACGCCCTTCTGAGATGAGGCGGGGGACTTCGCCACTGGGGCAGGCAGAGAGGGCGATGAGACCATCGTGGTGCTGCTTGAGAAGCTCCTTATCCACCCTTGGCTTATAGTAGAAACCCTCAAGGTGTGCCTCGGTGGTAAGCTTGATTAGATTCTGGTAGCCAGTAAGGTTTTTAGCTAGCAGAACGAGGTGGTAGTTGTTCCTATCACCGACATTATGATTGAGGTGACTGTTGGGAGCAACATAAACCTCGCAACCAATGATGGGCTTTATTCCTGCTTCTTTGGCCGCCACATAGAATTGGATGACCCCGTGCATAACGCCGTGGTCGGTTATTGCCAGGCTGTCCATCCCCAGCTCTTTGGCACGTGATATCAACTGGGGGATGCGGCACATGCCGTCAAGCAGACTGTATTCGGTATGGACATGGAGGTGACAAAACATAGAACTCTCAACCAATATTAGTTTTGCCCAATTATAGCACAGGGTTGGTTTGTCGCGTATTTTTGGTAAAAGAGTTAGGAAAGGTAGAAAAAGGTTTAAGACGGACTTTATCCCTTTTTTATAACTTTATTTCATCGTAGTTTAACAACCTATCCCCTTAACCCTCTTCTCCTAATAAGGGAAGAGGGGAGTGAGTAAAATCCAAAATTCCAAGCACGAAGCCCTAAACAAATTCAAAACACTAATTACCAAAACCCAAAAAACCAAACCTTCAGGCTTTGAATTCAGGACTTAGAAGTTAGGATCTATTTTGAGGAAGCGGGGTGTCTAAGAGGGGCAAACCCCTCTTAAAAAACCTCTTCCCCCTCTCCTGTTTAGGAGAGGGGGATAAAGGGGGTGAGGTAGAACAACTATGCTTTTTAGCCTTAACAGTGTAAAATCGGGGTATAAATTTGTTGAGGATAATGTTGAAAATTATTGGCATTGTCGCTAAGTGGATTTTTATCTTGTGCCTGCCCCTGCTGCTATTGACCGCCAGTATCGGCTGGGCGGTAAATAGCTCCTGGCTGTATAAATCTGGCTTTGCCAAGTATGATGTCAGCCGGACTACCGGCTTGGCTGATTCGGAGCTGGAGAAGGCAGCCAGCGGACTGATTAGCTATTTCAATTCGGATGAAGAGTATATTAGCGTTACGGTTATAAAGGGTGGTGAACCATTTGAGCTGTTTAATCAGCGGGAGGTGGGGCACCTCAAGGATGTCAAGGGGCTGATTTGGCTGGGCTATTGGGTTTTGCTGGGGACGCTGGTTTATGTTCTGGCTTATGCCGGGGTTAGCCTTTTCTGGCGGAGGAAAAAGTACTGGCGACGGCTAATGTGGGGGGTGGTGGGTGGTAGCGGTCTCACCCTTTTATTGATGCTGGCTTTAGGGGTAGGGGCGCTGTTCAATTTCGACCAGCTTTTCATACAATTTCACCTGCTCAGCTTTACCAACGAGCTCTGGATGCTGGACCCGATGAGCGACTACCTGATAATGCTCTTTCCCGGGGGCTTCTGGTATGATGCTGCTATACTCTGTGCCGGCATAACCGCCGGTCTGGCAAAAGTTCTGGGTGGGGTGGGTGGGGGGTGGCTGGTGGTTAGTAGAAGAAAGGATAAATCTTAGCAAATTGAGCTGGAAAACTCTCTTTTATTTCAGCCTGTCTATAAGGTTGTCCTTGGAAATGTTATTCCAGAGGCTTATTCTGCTCAAGATATCACTTAGTGTCCCTTTAGCTAGAATCTTGTGTGCCGGAATAGTAATGGCATGTTCACCCAAAGATGTAACCTTCCTTAGCCGAATATGACTCCCACGCTGCCTAACAATTTCGTAGCCTAGAGACTGAATTAGCCTGACTACATCGTTACCGCTAACTTGTGGGAGTTTTGGCATCAGCTAGTTTCACCTCGGACAGAGTCAGGATGCTTATAGCTTCATCTGTCTCACCGTAGTGAGCGGCTACTGCCTCTTTGATATTTTGGTGTAGCTCGTCCAGAGTCCTGGCTTGGGTGAATATGTCCTCGCCGATTCCACGAGCGCACCAAAACTCACCATCAAAATAGGTTTCTATTTTTACCAGCACATTAACCTCCCACAGGAGTTTCAATCTTATTATAGCAGAAAGTTTGGGTTCTGGCTTGCTATGAGTTCTATCAGATTTTCTACAGTCTGGCGGTAGTTCTGGGTGGGGTGGGTGGAGGGTGGCTGGTGGTTACTAGAAGAAAGGATAAATCTTAGCAAACTGAGCTGGATTCAAGCTACAATCCTAATTATACCATCTCCACTCTATTCAACCTCCCCACCGCCTCGTTCTTTTCCCTAATTCCCAGTTTAGTCCTGAAGATGGCTTTTCGCAATAGCTCAATGGATTTATCGTAGTTTTCTCTATCTACAGGGTAGGGGATACCGTCTTTACCGTAGTGAAGTGGCAGATTAGCAACGCCGGTTCTGGCGGGGATAATAGAGGCTGGCATATCTCACCTCAATTAGATATGGCAGGTATTACAGCTAGAAGCGCCACAACTGGCACAGGAACTGCCAGTTATAGGGGTGGTCTCTCCGCTCTCACTCTTGGAGAAGGAGGCGAACCTGGATAGCTTTCGTCCCGCCTTTGTCTTACATTGAGGGCAAGGCGCGCTCTTATCAGAATCACTTAGCGGGCGCAGTAGCTCAAATTCCAGCCCGCATTTAGGACAAACATACTCATACAGTGGCATTTTTCTTCCTTCCATAAAAAGTTTAACCATTTTCAGTTATCCAGTCAAGCTTACTTTTTAAGATTGTTGGGAACCCTATCCCCCTTTGTCCCCCTTCCCCTTGTCAGGGGGAAGGGGGAGGGAGTTATGCAAGAGAGGCAAAGCCTCTCTTTGACACTCCGATTAAATAAGCTCCTATCATCAAAGGAGACGGGGAGAGATTATAGAGAGAGGCATTAGCCCTTCTTCTATTTACCCCTTTGCAAGAGCAGCTATGCAGGGTGTCTAAGAGGGATGCCAGTCCCTCTTTTAAAACTATTTCCCCCTCCCTGGTAAGGGAGGGGGATAAAGGGGGTAGGTTGCCAATCAATATCTAAGGGGGTGAAGTCTGTAGTGAAATCCTAAATTATCTTGTTTTGACAGTTTTATTGTGCTATGATGAGTTTAGCGAAAATGACCACAGAGAAAGAGAAGGCGCTAGAGCTAGCTATCAGCCAGATTGAAAAACGTTACGGCAAAGGCTCAGTGATGAAACTGGGAGAGGCGGCGAGTATACTGCCGATTGAGGCTATTCCCAGTGGTTCGCTGGCGCTGGATGTAGCTTTGGGTATAGGTGGTATCCCCAGGGGGCGGATTAGCGAAATATTCGGTCCCGAAGCGTCAGGGAAAACTACCTTGGGTCAGCATGTAATTGCTGAAGCACAAAAGAGAGGAGGTTTAGCCGCCTATATTGACGTGGAGCATGCTCTGGACCCCTCTTATGCTGGTAATTGTGGTGTCAAACTTAACGATTTACTAATTTCCCAGCCCGATACCGGTGAGCAGGCTCTGGAGATTACCGAGGCGCTGGTCAGAAGTGGGGCGGTAGATGTGATAGTGATTGATTCGGTGGCTGCCTTAGTACCCCAGGCTGAAATTGAGGGGGAGATGGGGGATGCTCATGTTGGCTTGCAAGCCCGCTTGATGTCGCAAGCATTGAGAAAGCTGGCTGCCGCCATTGGTAAGTCAGGCACAGCGGTGGTATTCATTAACCAGCTTAGGGAAAAGGTAGGCATTATCTTTGGCAATCCCGAGGTGACACCGGGCGGCAGAGCTTTAAAATTCTATAGCTCGGTAAGGATAGACCTGAGGCGCATTGACACGATTAAGGGAGGAAATCAGATAATAGGCAATCGTGTCCGAGCTAAGGTAGTCAAGAATAAGGTTGCTCCCCCGTTTCGGAGTGCTGAATTCGACATCATGTTTGACCATGGTATAAGCAAGGAGGGTAATCTCATTGACATGGGAGTAGAGCTGGGGCTAGTGAAGAAAGCTGGTGCCTTTTTCTCTTATGGTGACATTCGCTTGGGGCAGGGTAGAGAGAGTGCTAAACAGTATCTGAACCAGAATGCTGAGCTTGCTCAAGAGATTGAGCAGCAGATTAGAGCCTCAGCCGTCACCACTCCTATTATGATGCCTAGTGAATAGGGATATCTAGTTAATCAAATAGGTTGGTAACTAATTAGCTGAGTAAGGCTGAGGCTTACGGTCTCAGCCTTGTTTATTAAAAGGAGTGTAGCAGGTTAATGGCAAAGATTACTGCCATTCGTGCCGGAAAAGGTCGAAAAAAGCGGGTAAATGTATTCCTGGATGGTAAGTTTGCCTTCAGCCTGGAGGCTGAGGTGGTAATGAAGAAAAACTTACAGGTAGGGCAGGAGCTGTCTGCCGAAGAACTAGAAGGGTTGACCCGAGCCGACTACTTTCACCGTTGCTGGAATGCGGCTCTTCATTATCTTGGTTACCGACCCCGCAGTGAGTCGGAAATAAAGCAGCGGCTTCACCGGCGTGGCTTTAATGGGGGTAGTGTAGATGCGGTGATAGCTCAGCTAAAAGAACAGGGATTGGTGGATGATGTAGAGTTTGCTCAGTTCTGGAAAGACAACCGGGAATCGTTCAGCCCGCGTAGCCAGTGGCTAACTAAGTTGGAGTTGAGGCGGAAGGGGGTGGCTGGCGATATTATAGACCAGGTGGTTGATAGCATTGATGATGACCAGAGTGCCTATCGGGCAGCCCAGGGCAAGGCTCGTCATTTACCTCTGACTGACTATCAGAACTTTCGTCATCGGTTAGGCGAATATCTCAAACGACGTGGTTTTGGATATGGGGTGATAAATCATACTGTGGAGCAAATATGGCAGGAACTAGGCAATAAGGTCTGAATAACCTTGTGCCTTGACACTAAATTAGTAGATTAGTAGTATTAGCTATTTATGGTCTACCCCCGGTAGCTAAAGAGCTACAAAAGAAAGAGAGGTGAATATGATAGTAAATATATTAACTGTCTTCTTCAGTTTCGTTATCGGTGTGGTCTTTGGGGGTATGGCTGCCTTTCTGTTGGCTCGAGTCTGGATTAGCCGACAAATACACATCGCCGAGAGGACAGCGGCGAGGGTAGTAGTTGAAGCTAAGAATGAGTCTAAGAATGCACTCCGTGAAGCCAGGGAAGAGGCGGATAAAATCAAGTCGGTTTCGGAAACAGAGTACCGGGAACGGCGCTCCGAACTACAGCGCTTGGAGAATCGCTTATCCCAAAAGGGAGAGAGCCTGGAGCGTAAATTGGAGAGTGTGGAGCATCGGGAGCACAATCTGGCTGGTAAAGAAAAGGAGGTAGAGTCCATCCGGGCTCACCTTGATGAGGTTAAAAATAGGCAGTTAAAGCAGCTAGAGCTAATTTCAGGCATGTCCACTGCCGAGGCAAAACAAACACTGATTGAGAAAATGGAAGCAGAGATGGATGAGGAAACCTCACGGCGCCTGCGGGAATGGGAGGTTAAGCTAAAGGAGGAATCTCGCCACAAAGCCCAAGAAATTCTATCCCAGGCTATCCAGCGTTGTGCTTCTGAGGTGGTATCGGAGACTACCGCATCCAGTGTTCCCTTACCCAGTGATGAGATGAAAGGACGGCTCATCGGCAGGGAAGGTCGTAATATTAGAGCCCTGGAGCAGGCGACCGGCGTTGACCTGATTATTGATGATACTCCTGAGGCGGTAACCCTTTCTAGCTTCGACCCGGTACGACGAGAGGTAGCCCGTCTGGCTTTAACCAAGCTTGTCCTTGATGGTCGCATCCATCCGGCCCGTATTGAGGAGGTGGTGGCTAAGACCAGGGAAGAAGTAGAAGCGACTATGTATAGTGCCGGGGAGCAGGCAGCCTACCAGATAGGGGTGCATGGATTGCGCCCTGAGTTAATCAAGATGCTGGGTCGTCTTAAGTACCGCACCAGCTATGGACAAAATGTATTAAACCATAGTATTGAGGTTGCTTATCTGGCGGGGATGATTGCTTCTGAGCTGGGAACTAATGTTGCCATAGCTAAGAAGACTGGACTGCTTCATGACATCGGTAAGGCAGTAGACCGTGAAGTAGAGGGCACTCACGCTGCTATCGGAGCTGACCTGGTTAAACAGTGGGATAAATCTCCCGAGGTAGTTCAGGGTATTGCCGAGCACCATGGCGAGACAGATACCACCAGCATCTGGGGATTTATTGTTTCCGCCGCTGATGCTATCAGTGGTGCCAGACCGGGAGCGCGGCGCGAATCGTTAGAAAACTACCTGAAGCGTTTGAAAGCGCTGGAAGGGATAGCCGAGGGCTTCAAGGGAGTGGAGAAGTCCTACGCTATTCAGGCTGGCCGGGAAATCCGCATTTTAGTCAAACCTGAGGAGATTGATGATTTAGCGGCGATGCGGCTTGCCCGAGATATTGTTAAGAAAATAGAGGAAGGTCTGGAGTATCCGGGTCAAATAAAGGTCACTGTGCTCAGGGAGACAAGAGCGGTAGATTATGCTAAATAGGGAGTCCCAGTGTTAGTATTGGCTATTGGTGATATAATCGGCAAGCCGGGGAGACGGGCAGTGAGCCAGCTTGTGCCAAGCATCAGGCAGAAGTTAGGGGTGGACCTGGTTATTGCCAATGCTGAGAATGTTGCCGGTGGCTTGGGGTTGACTTCAGCCACAGCCGGGGAACTGCTGGATGCTGGCGTTGACGTCCTGACCTCGGGTAACCATATATGGGCGGAAAAGGAGATTATTTCCTACCTTGATAGTGATATGCCCATTCTGCGTCCATTGAATTATCCTCCCGGGGTACCGGGTAGAGGCTATATAATTATCGGTGGGGCTATGGTAATTAATTTGATAGGGAGAACCTTTATGAGCAATTACGATTGCCCGTTTCGGGCTATGGACCAGCTTCTGGATGAAGTTAAGCCCAAACCGGCAGTCATTATCATTGATTTCCATGCTGAGGCGACTTCGGAGAAAGTGGCACTGGGACGATATCTGGATGGCCGGGTCAGTGCTGTGCTCGGTACCCATACTCATGTGGGAACTATTGATGCTCAGGTGCTGCCCCGGGGCACGGCTTATGTTACCGATATCGGTATGACCGGACCTGTTGATTCCATTATAGGTGATGATATTGACCAAGTGCTGCAGCGTTTTCTGACTATGATACCCTATCGTTTGTCGGTGGGTAGGGGCAAAACAATATTTAACGCCATACTGACCAGGATAGACGAGGATAGTGGTAGAGCGATAAGCATTGACCGAATCTATCATGAGGTAGGTGTATAATGTCAAAGGTAGACATTCACATACACTCCACTGCCTCCGATGGTCGTCTCACTCCGGAGGAGGTCGTTCGTAAATCAGCTGAAATCGGGTTAACGGTCATCGCTCTCTGCGACCACGACACTGTAGATGGAATTGCTCCGGCATTAACTGCTGCCAGAGCCTTCCCGTGGCTGAAAGTAATACCCGGTATTGAAGTCAGCACCGATGTTATTGATGGTGAAGCCCATATTCTGGGCTATTTTATAGATTATACCGACCCCAAGCTGCTGGTCAGGCTGGAGGGAATGCGCAATTCACGACGGGGACGGGCACAGAAGATGGTTGCCAAACTAGGGAATTTAGGTATTAAGATTGAATGGCAGCGAGTTCAAGAAATAGCGGGCAGTGGTTCGATGGGGCGTCCTCATATTGCTCAGGCTATGTTGGAGAAAGGTTATATTAGCTCAATCAAAGAAGCGTTCACTGATTATATAAGTCGTGATGGTCCTGCCTATGCCGAGCGAGAGAAGATAACCCCGGCTGAGGCAGTAGACATGATATTACAGGCCAAGGGATTACCGGTGCTGGCACACCCATTCACTACTAATGACCCGGAAACGATGATTATTGAGTTAAAACAAGCCGGCCTGATAGGTATCGAAGCCTATTATGATGACTATACTGCTGATGAGGTTGGCAGGTTGGCAGGTTTAGCTAACAAGCATAATGTTATTGCCACCGGTGGCAGTGATTATCACGGGCTGGGTCTCAGTAATGAAACTATGCTTGGTGGAGTTGAGGTGCCTATAGAGTCAGCAGAGCAACTTATAGCTCTGGCAAAACAGCGAGGGCGAGAGCTAACTTAATAAGGAGATGCTGTGCCTGTTATATTTGGGTTACTAATAATAGCTGCTTATCTTTTAGGTGCAGTACCAGCTGCTTATCTGGTGGCTAAGTGGTTGCGTGGGGTAGACCTCAGGCAGTATGGCAGTGGTAATATCGGGGCAACCAATCTGGCTGCTTTGACTTCCAAGTTGGTGGCGTCTCCGGTAATCATTTTTGATTTAGGTAAGGGAGCGTTGATGGTGGGGATAGCTCACCTGCTGGGTCTGGGTATTGCTGCTGAGGTAACGGTGGGTGTGGCAACAATTATCGGGCATAACTGGTCGGTCTTTCTCCGCTTTGGTGGCGGCAGGGGGCTATTAACCACTGTGGGGGTAGGTTTTGTGCTCCCGTCAATAAACAATATGGTGCCGTGGGTAATAATGGCATCCTTAGTCACCGACGCTATTGTTCTGCTTATCACCCACAGCATGCCGCTGGGAGTAGGCTTTGCCATGCTCGTCTTGCCCTCGGTTAGCCTAGGACTCGGTGAGCCTCTCCCTTTTATCCTCGGCTATTTAATCATATTCTTAATCCTGGTGGTTAAACGGCTGGCGGTGCCGCGGACAGCTATTGCCGAATCGCTGAGTTATAAACAGCTGCTGGTTAATCGTCTGCTTTTTGACCGGGATATAAGGGATAGGGTAATCTGGCTTAATTGGCGGTCTGCCCAGTACTTAGAAAAGCAAAGGAAAGATTAAAAACAGTGCAATGAAGTGCACCTTTCACCCCGATGTCGAAACAAATTTAAGATGCGGTAAGTGTGGTAAGCCAATATGCCCCAAGTGCCTGGTGCAAACACTGGTAGGGGCAAGATGCCCTGATTGCGCCAAACTATATAAGCTGCCTACCTATCAGGTCTCTGCTACCTATTTTCTGAAGGCTATAGGCACCGGGGCAGGCATGGCTATTGTCTGTGGCGTTATATGGGGAGTAGTGAGAGGCTTGGTGCCTTTCTTTTACCTTAATTTTTTGTTGGCGCCGGCTGTTGGTTATGCTATCGGAGAAGTGATTAGCCTTTCGGTTAACCGCAAACGTGGTGCTATACTGGCTATTATTGCTGGTGTGGCAGTAGCCTTGAGCTATGTGGTTAGCATTCTTTCCCCGTGGGGGTTAAGTATTAATCTAGTTAGTATCATGCACCTGATTCTTGATATAGTAGCTCTGGGCTTGGGCATCTTTGTGGCGGTTAACCGTTTGCGTTAGCGAAATTTGGTTTAGAGAGGAGATGGATATTAATGCTTCCAGGTCGGGAAATATTCTGGAATGTCCCCTTTGGCGATGTGGTTCTTTATTCGTTAACCGTAGTCGTAATCGGCATTCTTCTCTACGCCTTCTACCGTCGTTATCGGCTATGGCGGTTGGGTGGGCCAAGCAACCGATTTAACCATCTGGTCAAGAGAACCTGGGCATTTATCGTTACCGCCATAATTGACGGCATATTTCATCGGAAATTCTTCGGCATAGCTGATGGGTTAGAACATAGAGGGGTTTCTATGGAGAACCCCCTATCCGAAGGGGTTGGCAGTCCCAAAGGTGGCTTTCTGTCACTTAAGAATTTTATCTGGAGGGATTTTTATCCCAGAGAGCTCTACCCGGGAATAACCCATTTCCTCATTCTTGCCGGGTGTGGCATATTACTTCTGGGCGCCTTTACCGATTTTATCAGCCACTACTTCTTTCACTTTATGCACGGTTATATCTATCTGGGGCATGCCCTGGTGGTTGATGTTGGCGGCATGATGGTCGCAGCTGGGGCGATATTAGCTATCATCAGGCGATATGCCATAAAACCGGATAGACTGGATAATATGCCTCAGGACTTGATTGCGCTTATCCTGATTTGTGTAGTGGTCTTTTTCGGCTTCATTCTTGAGGGACTGCGCATTGCTATTACCAATCCATCGTGGGCGCCGTGGTCGCCGGGCGGCTATGTCTTATCTCTAGCCTTTGGTGGGCTCAGTGAGAATGCCCTGTTAGCCACCCACCGCTTTATATGGTGGGTTCATATACTGACCACCCTGGGGGCGATAGTTTATGTCTCGCTCTATTTTAATAGACTATGGCATATAATCCTTTCCCCGCTGAATGTGTTCTTCAAATCGCTGGAGCCTAAAGGAGCTCTGGTGCCTATTGATTTGGAGGCAGTGGAGACTTTCGGTGCCGGCAAAATTGAGAATTTTAGCTGGAAGCAACTGATGGATTTAGACGCCTGCACCCGCTGTGGTCGGTGCCAGGATAACTGCCCCGCCTATCTCAGCAGCAAACCACTGTCACCCAAGAAAGTAGTCCAGGACCTCAAAGCTACCTGGTTAGCGGAAGCCCCACGACTACTCCACGCCGGGAAGAAAAAGGAGAATCCCGGGGATGAAGGTCAAGCCCTTCCCGGTGAGGTGGTCACCGAGGATGAAATCTGGTCTTGTACCACCTGCCGTGCCTGTCAGGAGGTATGCCCTGTTTGCGTAGAACCCATGGTCAAGGTTGTTGAGCTGAGGCGAAATCTGGTTATGGAGCAGGCGGTAATCCCTGAGACAGGGGAGGGAGCATTAAAGAGCATTGAGGATAGAGGTCATCCCTGGCGGGGTACTACCTTGACCCGAACCGACTGGGCTCAGGGGCTTGATATTAAGACGCTGGCTGAGGATAGCGAAATAGACATTCTGTTCTGGGTAGGCTGCACCGAGGCTCTGGAGGATAGAAGCGTGAGGATAGCTCAGGCAGTGGGCAAAATACTGAAGCTGGCCGGGATTAAGTTTGGCATTCTGGGTATTGAGGAAAGCTGCTGTGGCGACCCGGCTCGCCGTCTGGGCAATGAGTATCTGTTCCAGCTTCAGGCAGAGAAAAATATTGAGATACTGAAAAATTACAATGTGAAGAAGATAGTTACCGCCTGTCCTCACTGCTATAATACCCTGAAAAATGAGTATCCTCAGTTTAGTGGGGAGTTTGAGGTTATTCACCACACTGAGCTTATTACTGATTTGCTCAAGGAAGACAAACTAAGAATTCTCAAAGGCAATAGAGGGGTGGTAACCTATCATGACTCCTGCTACCTGGGTAGACACAATGATATCTACGAGCCACCGCGGCAGATTTTGAAGGGTATTTCTGACATCACTGTAGTTGAGATGGAACGAAACAAGGAGAGGGGCTTCTGCTGTGGTGGTGGTGGTGGTCATATGTGGCTGGAAGAGCGCATCGGTAAGCGAATCAGCGAGATGCGTATCGAGCAGGTGCTGGAGACCCGAGCTGAGATTGTGGCTACTGCCTGTCCTTATTGCCTCCAGATGTTTGATGACGCCATAAAGGCAAAAGCTGTTGAGGAATCACTCAAAGTTATTGATATTGCGGAACTGGTAGCGCAATCAGCATTATACCGTCCTTACCACACTTAGATTTAATCCTGTCGTACAGAAGGAGTCTATGAGGAAAGTAGCTGTAGTTGGTGTTGGGGCAACCAGATTCAGTGGTGCCCAGAAGAAGACAAACACCGAGTTGTTCGCCGAAGCCGCTATGGATGCCCTTAGTGAGTCAAACCTGAAGCCACAGGATATTCAGGCCCTGTTACTGGGTAATGCTTTAGGCGATTTCTCTGAGGGACAGAGTATGGTGCAGGCTTTTGCTGCCGAAAGTATCGGTGCTGTTAACATCCCGGCTAATAGATATGAGGGTGCCTGTGCCTCGGCTAGTATGGCGATAATAGATGCCTTTATGTGGGTAGCTTCAGGCTTTTACGATGTCGTCTTAGCCGGCGGTACGGAAAGAGCGGCTACCATGGGGACATCGTTAGCCACCCGGACCCTGGCTATGTTCAGTGATAGCCGATATGAGTATCCTTGTGGGATTACCTTCCCCGCCATCTTTGCCCTCTTGGCTCACCTCTATTCTAAGAAGTATGACATACCATTAAATCAACTTAAGGAGCAAATGGCTGCGGTATCAGCCCAGTCTTACCACTATGGCAAGCTTAACCCTAAAGCCCGCTTGCGCAGGGAAATAACCAAGGATATGGTACTCAAGTCTCCGATGGTATGTTCCCCGCTCCAGCTCCATGATTGCTGTCCGTTCGCTGACGGTGCCGCCGCAGTCGTTTTGGTTTCTGAAGAAAGGGCGAAGATGCTTACCAGTAAGCCAGTCTATATTGCTGGTGTCGGTCAGGCTTCATCCGGCTCTCTGGTCAACCAGCAGGAATACCTGCCCCGAATTAGAGCCAGGGAAATAGCCGCTAAGCAGGCTTATAATATGGCGGGACTTACACCTCAGGATATGGATATCTGCGAGCTTCATGATAGTTTCAGTATTGCTAGTCTAATCGCTGCCGAAAGCCTCGGTTTTTTTGATTTTGGTGCGTCTGGTAAGGCCTGGGAAGAGGGTCAGGCGGATATTGGTGGCAAAGTAGCGATAAACCCCTCCGGTGGGCTGAATGCCAAAGGAGACCCTTTAGGTGCTACCGGAGCCGGTCAGGTATACGAAATTACCAAACAACTGAGGGGTGAGGTAGAACCGGAGAGGCAGGTGGAGGGGGCAAAAGTAGGGATGACCGATACCGTGGGGGGAGAAGGTGGTGCAGTTTGTACCTTAATCCTTCGGAGGGGCTGGTAAGAGGCAGACTGTAATTTAGGAGACCGCGTGGAACATAAGCTCACTTTTAAGGATTATAATGAGGCACTGAAGCAGAACCGGCTGTTAGGCTTGAGGTGTCAGGCGTGCGGTGCCATTACTGTGCCTCCCAGGATGGTTTGTGGGAAATGTGCCAGCCCGGATATGGATGTTATAGAACTTAAGGGCAAGGGTGAGATTCAGACCTTTACCACCGTTTATGTTGCCCCTGAAGGGCGGCAGGGTGAGGTTCCCTATATTATAGTGCTGGTTGAGCTTGATGCGGGTCCGTGGATGATGGGCAATCTAACCGGCATTGACCTCGGGCAAGCCAATATGGAGCTAATCGGCAAGAGAGTGATTATGAGTCACCAGGTCTTCGCTGGAGATAAGTACTCGGCTGGCGATGTCGCCAGGCCGGTGTTCAGTCTGCAAGATTAGTTACTGCTACTTAACGCCCATTCTTTTGGTCAGCATTTCTATTATCCGTGACATTGCTTCCCCAGCCTTAGCCCTGATTACCAGAATAGCCTTATCATCCATTGGGGTGGGGCTGAGGTTGATAATGATTAGTCTGGCGCCGGCTTCAACGGCATAGGCAGGCATATAGGCGGCAGGGTAAACAATCAGCGTGGAGCCAATTACGATAAACAGGTCGCAACTGTGTGAGCGTGCCGTTGCCTCGTTCACCACCCTCTCCGGTAGGGTCTCTCCAAAGAAGACAACATCTGGTTTCAGGCTACCGTGGCAGACTTCACATTCCGGAATATCCACCCCCGCATCCAGCTTGGCTTTAACCTGTTCAAAAGAGTAGCGTCTCTTACAGCTTAAACATACTGCCCACTGCATATTGCCGTGGAGTTCAAACACCTTGTTATCCGGCACCCCTGCCTTTTTGTGGAGGTTATCTATATTCTGGGTGATAACGCAGTCCAGCTTGCCCAGCTTGTCCAGCTCGGCGATGGCGTAGTGAGCCGGGTTTGGCTTAATCTGGAGAGTGATACCCCTCTGCCCGAACATCTGCCAGTATCTTCGCCTGGTTTCCGGGCTGCTAACGAACTTCTGGTAGGTGAAGTCATCGGGGTCGAACTTGGTCCATATGCCGCCAGAACCGCGGAAGTCAGGGATTCCCGACTCGGTGCTAATCCCGGCACCGGTGAAGACCACCACCTTTTTGGCGTTAATAATTAGTTCGGCGGCTCTGTCGGCAAGGGTTTCCAGGTTCTGCTCTGGCATTGAATTAGACTCATTAATCACTCGTCCATCTTAGTTAACCTTAACTGTAAGTGTCAAGATTATTTGCTAGCAACCTACTCCCTTTATCCCCCTCCCTTACAAGGGAGGGGGAAATAATTTTAAAAGAGGGACTGGCGTCTCTCTTAAACACCCCTTATTAAATAAGCTCCTGTTATTAAAAAGGGGGTTTGTTATGTAAGCGAGGCGTCGCCTCTCTTTGACTCTCCCTTAGTATTTCTCTTTCTGGGGAAGCGCAGGTAAGAAAGGGAGCTGTGCCCCTCTTTGTGGATATTTTTTAAAGGGATTAAAAGGGACGAAGTCCCTTTAAAAAATCTCTTCCCTCTTCCCTTACAAAGGGGAGAGGGATAAAAGGGTGAGGGGTTGGTAAACTCATTTCTATGTCCTCTTAGATATTGGGTTTGGGACCTACCCCCTTTATCCCCCTCCCTTATAAAGGGAGGGGGAAATAATTTTAAAAGAGGGACTGGCGTCTCTCTTAAACACCCCTTATTAAATAAGCTCCTGTTATTAAAAAGGGGGTTTGTTATGTAAGCGAGGCGTCGCCTCTCTTTGACTCTCCCTTAGTATTTCTCTTTCTGGGGAAGCGCAGGTAAGAAAGGGAGCTGTGCCCCTCTTCGACACCCCACTTTCTCAAAACAGATTCTAATTTCTAAGCTCTGAATTCAAATACTAAGGTTTTTGGTTTTGGTAATTAATATTTTGAATTTGTTTAGAGTTTCGTGCTTAGAATTTTGGCTTTCACTGCGGGCTTCGCCCCGCTTAAGGAAATATCTTCCCCTTGATAAGGGGACAGATTACCAGAGGTAATAAGATTGATTTTGCTCCCAGCGCCCGATATACTTCTTCAGTAGAAGGTCAACTGTAGGTAAGGATAGATTTGAGTCAGCAGATAAACCCCTCCCCAAATTCTGCCGCACCCTTTTACAAGATTAAGCTGGCACGGCGGCAGGTGCAGCTGGTCGCCTTGGTGGTCTCCATTCCGTTGTGCATTGCCTTAATCATCATTGGCAGATGGGATATTTTAATCGGCATTCTAGTTCTAGCCATTATCTCCTCCGTGTTTATCGGGCGTGCCTTCTGTAGCTGGGTATGCCCGTTGGGCACTATTTACGAACTGAGTCGCCTTGGCTTTTCCCATAAACTGCTCCGCCCCCTGTGTCGTATCGGTTGTCCCTTCTCGCTCATCATCGGGTTTATGAACCGCTTTAGCTTGTTAAAGGTGAGGATAGACGAGAAGAAATGCAACAGGTGTGGACTTTGCGATACCAGCTGTCCCGTGGGCTTGCCCGACCGGGGGATGTCATATGAAAATTTTGCCACTAATCCCAGCCGGCGCTATGCCTGCATCCGTTGCCTTAATTGTGTTGCTTCCTGTCCTGCTGGTGCATTGACCTTCGGCTTGAGGAAACCCCGTTCCAGCTAGCCTGGCTATTAATCCCGAGGTTTATGAGATTATCTATTAACCTCACCCTCTTAGATATTGGTTTGGAACCTACCCCCTTTATCCCCCTCCCTTATAAAGGGAGGGGGATATAATTTTAAAAGAGGGACTGGCGTCCCTCTTAAACACCCCGCAGAGTTGCTCTTTGAAAGGGGTGAGGTAAATAGAAGAAGGGTTAATGCCTCTCTCTATAATCTCTCCCCAATCTCCTTTGATGATAGGAGCTTATTTAATCGGAGTGTCAAAGAGAGGCAAAGCCTCTCTTCCATAACTCACTCCCCCTTCCCCTTATCAAGGGGAAGGGGGACAAAGGGGGATGGGGTTGTAAACTTTTTCAGAAGTAAGTCCTGAATCTTAAGGTCTGGTTTTGGATTTTGGTAATTAGTATTTTGAATTTGTTTAGAGTTTCACTACAGGCTTCGCCCCTTTTAATCCTTCTCGAGACGACCTCCGATATAGAACTGGCACAGGTTGTTGAGACAGCATTGCTGACACAGGGGGCGTTTGTGGCAAGCATCCTTAGCCAGACGAACCAGCAGGGCGTGGTACTCATTAAATAGCCTGGTGTCAGTGGGTAGGTTATCCATAAACAGTGTCTGGTAAGCAGCATAGCTATTCTCTGAAATAAGACCGATGCGGCTAATGATGCGGCGGGTATAGGCATCAATAACGAAGATTGGCTTATGGGCAGCATACAGTATTATGGAATCGGCGGTCTCCTCCCCGATACCGTGGATGGAGAGAAGCTGCTGGCGGAGAAGGTCTATGTCATTGTCAAATAGCTTATCAAGGTCATCGTTATAGTTTTTGCCCAGCCAGTTAACCAATGATTTGAGCTTTAACGCTTTGGCATTGTAGTAACCGCAGGGGTGAATAAGGTCAGCAACCTCGTGCTGGGGGAGCTGGCGTAGTGCCACTGGTGATAAGGCATTGGCTGATTTTAGATTGGCTATAGCTTTGGCGACATTAGTCCAGGCGGCTGACTGGGTAAGGATGGCACCCACTATTACCTCAAATGGCTCCCGGGCTGGCCACCAGTGCTGGGTTCCGTAGTGAGTCATAAGCTGGTGGTAGATATTTATCAGCATCCGGCTGGTTGACTGCTGGCTGGTTATCCATTGAGGCACTCTGGCATCGGTTGGCGAATCACCCCTCGGGATATAGGGTTTTATATCCACTACCGGTGTGCCGTCAATAGCATCCAGCCCCTCAACCTGTAGTATGTTACCCTGGCGCTCCGATAGTCTAACCGTAGTCATCCCTATGGGGTTCGGTCGGTGTGGCGACCGGGTGGCGAAAAGCCCCACCAGGGGCAGTTCCTGTTTACCCCTGACATGAACTTTAGTCCGTAATTGACTGGTAACCGCCTTGTGCATCCAGTAGAGGACTATAATGTGGGAAAACTCATCCAGTCTGTCCAGAGCTTCGGTCAGGCTGCTGTCAATCACAATCTCGGAAACCGCCTTCTTGTAATCAAAGTCACGGTTAGGTAGCTCCTTAAGTCTATTTCTAACAAAGCCAATGGCTTTTAGGAACATACCGGGCGATTCTTTATTCATTTTCCGCCTGCGATTCAACACTATAATAGCATTTTATCTGAAGTAAACGAAAAGAGGCTGTTCGGTGAAAACAGCCTCTTTTTATTGCTCCGAAGTCCAGCTATTCTAGTGGAGTAAGGGTTAACAGCTTTTTGGCAATCTTGGGATACTTGGCTATGAACAGTAATTGGTCTTCGACGAGTGGCTTTTGTGAAGCTACATTGGCATATCTTGCCAACTCCAGTATCTCATTAACCTCTTCCCGGCTAGAGAATTTTACTTTCATTTTCCCCATCACATGGCTGAAGCCCGATATTCCGCTGTATTGCCCGGCGATAATCTCTCTTCCGGTTTCTACGAACCTAGGCTCACCCCTGCCCAGTTCTTTAAAGTTATACAGCTCGTAATTTTCCGGGTCTTTTAATACGCCATCAGCGTGTATGCCAGAGGCATGAGCGAAAGCATTGGCACCAACCCCCGGCTGGTTTATGGGAATGGGCACACCAAAAGCATAGCTGGCAAACCTGGCTGTCTTCCACGCCTTGGATAAATTTATTGCGCTTCCCATCTGGTATTTCTCAGAGAACCCCTTTGATTTAATCGCAGCCAGAATGACTGCTACCAGGTCAGCGTTTCCTGCCCTTTCCCCGATACCGTTAATGGTGGTGTTAATATAGGCATCCTGCCCACCGTCTATGGCTCCTTTAGCTCCAGCAAGGGAATTCCCGACGGCCATACCCAGGTCACCATGGCAGTGAATCTCAATAGGTATGCCGACATTCTCTGCCAGTGACTTGCTGGTTTCGTAGATAGTAAAGGGGTTATCATAGCCCAGAGTGTCACAGTACCTGAATCTATCCGCCCCATGTTCTTTGGCGGCAAGTCCGAATTCGATAAGGAAGTCCAGGTCTGTTCTGGAGGCGTCTTCAGCATTAACCCCTATGCTCTCGGTACCGTGAGCCTTAGCGGCATCAACCGCCGCAACCATATCATTTATGACGTCTTTTCTACTCTTTCTTCCCTGGAACTTGCCGTTAATCATCTGGTCTGATGTTGATATGGAGAGGTTGAGGTGTTTGATGTTAGGTACCAGCTTAAAGGTTTTCTCCACATCATCAACAATGGCTCTTATCCACCCCTCTAAACGGATGGGTTTAAGGACCCCCATTTCCGCCAGCTCCAGGTTGGCTTGCAGGTACAGGGATTCGTGCTTGGTGGTGGGGAAGCCGAACTCAGACTGAAACACCCCCAGCTCGTTCAGATAGATATTTATCATGGTCTTTTCCAGTTTGGATAAACCGAGTTTGGCAGTCTGGACTCCATCCCGGTTGGTGACATCAATAAGATAAATCTTGGGCATCTAACTCTACTCCTATGATAATTTGATAATAACATATATTTGTTATCTGCGGCAAACTTCTGGTTTATGACCACTGCCTTACTTCAGACGTCTATGCTAGAATAGCAGTGTTAGGACTATGGAAGCATCGGGGTTTGGTCTTGACCTGATTGTCGTTCTGGCAGCTGCTTTAGTCGGCGGTATGCTAGCCCACCGGGCAAGGTTGCCTGTCCTCTTGGGCTACCTGGTCGGGGGTATTATCGTTGGTCCCTACGGCTTTGGCTTGGTTAAAGACGTGGAGACTGTCCGGGTTTTAGCCAATATCGGGGTTATTCTGCTCCTGTTTGCCCTGGGTCTGGAGTTCTCCTTTAAAGAGCTAATGCGGATAGGCAGGATTGCCATTCTGGGTGGAATAGTCCAGATACTACTCACCGCAGCTGTGGGATTAGCTCTGGGCAAACTATTGGGATGGGCAATATTTGAAGCGGTCTTTTTGGGCTTTCTCATTGCCCTTAGCAGCACTATGGTGGTACTGAAGACCCTTATGGAGCGGGGGGAGCTTGATACCGGGCACGGTCGCATCATGATAGGCTTTCTTCTGGTACAAGACATGAGCGTGGTGCCGCTGATGATTATACTGCCGGCGGTGGGTGGAGGCGGAGGGGCATTATGGCTTACTCTGGGATTGGCTGCCCTTAAGGCGGTGATTTTTATCGGGGTGATGCTGGCTCTGGGGATATGGGTATTACCCTGGCTGTTAAGTAGGGTAGCCCGGGAGCGCTCCGGTGAATTGTTTCTATTGACGGTGGTTACCCTGTGTCTGGCGGCAGCCTTTGGCACCTTTTTCTTCGGATTGTCGGCAGCATTCGGTGCCTTTGTCGCCGGGTTGCTGATTAGCCAGTCCACCTTTGCCCGACAGGCACTGGCTAATGTTGTTCCCTTGCGCGACACCTTCGTTGCCATCTTTTTCATCTCTCTGGGTATGCTCGCCGACCCCCGCTTTGTAGCGGATAATATCACTGTTATTGTTATTGTGGTTGCGGTGATAATTGCGGCTAAATTTATTATCTGCTTTCTTATACCCTGGTTTTCTGGTTACAGTTTCAAAACCGCCCTCTTTGTTGGCACGGGACTAATCCAGATAGGTGAGTTCAGTTTTGTTCTCGCCGGGCTGGGTTTGGAGTCTGGCGTTATTTCTCCATACCTTTACTCCCTCACTTTAGCCAGCGCCATTATCACTATGTTGCTGACCCCGTTTGCGTTTGGTCTGTCTTCATTCATTTATCGGCGACTCAGTCAGGGGGAGAAATTTTGTCGACTGGTAGCTGTCCGACCTGACCCCAGTTGGGAAAGGGAGCAGTGGCAGCTATCCGGGCACGCCGTAATTTGTGGCTATGGACGCATCGGCAGCCGGTTAGCCAGGGTGCTGGAGCGGCGGAAATTCTCGTACTTAGCTATTGACTTTGACCCTCAAATCATCTCAGCGCTACATACCAAGGGGATTCCCTGCATCTATGGAGATGCCAGCAATCCTGGGATTCTGGCTCATGCTCAGTTAAAAAAGGCGCGTGTCCTTGTCTGTACCTTTCCTGATTTTATTGCCGTGGAATTGACCACCAGGAATGCTCTGAAGATTAACCCCAGGCTGGACATCGTGGCTAGAGTTCACCGTGATGCCGATGCCGAGGTATTGAAAAATATCGGTGTATCGGAGCTGGTCCGTCCTGAATTTGAAGCCAGCCTGGAGGTAACCCGCCATACTTTGCATCGATTCGGTTTAACCGGTGCTGAGATTCAGCATATCCTCAGTGGCCTCCGGGAAGGAGAGCTGGTGTGAATATAAGGTGGGTTTGTGATATACTCTACCCCGAAGCGGAAGTCGTTTAGTAACCTATCCCCCTGACCCCCTTCCCTTATCAAGGGAAGGGGGAGTGGAGGTTAGAGAGGGGCTTCGCCCCTATCTAAAGCCTCTTTCCCCTCTGAAGGGGAGAGGACACTAAGGGAGAGTCGAAGAGAGGCGAAGCCTCTCTTGCCTAACCAAGGGCAAACTCCCTTACCAAGGGAGGGGGATAAAGGGGGTAGGTTGCTAACCAATATCTAAGGGGCTGAGGTTTTAATAAATAATCTCAAAGTGTAGTGAACCATGGCTAAAATCAGGGTTGGCATTATCAATGTTACCGGCTATGCCGGGGTCGAACTGGCAAGAATACTGTCCCGGCATCCTGAGGTAGAACTTGTCTCAGTTACCGGGCGAAGTGCTGCCGGACGAAGATTGAGTGGGGTTTTCCCCCATCTGGCTAGTATCAATCTAACCATTGAACCCGAAATAGGCGATGTTGATTTGGCTTTTTCGGCAATGCCCCATAAGGAGAGCGCCCAGCAGATTCTGCCTCTGTTAGACCGGGGTATCAGGGTAGTGGATATTAGTGCCGATTTCAGGCTTAAGGATGCGACTAAATACCAGTCGTGGTATGGCTTTACCCACCCTGCCCCGCAACTCCTCCCCCAGGCAGTCTATGGTCTGCCTGAGCTATACCGGGCTCAGATTGCTTCGGCTCAACTGGTAGCTAATCCCGGTTGCTATCCTACTGGCGCCATTCTGGCGTTAGCCCCGATAGTTAAGGCAGGTCTGATTGAGCCTGACATTATTGTTGATAGCAAATCCGGTGTCTCTGGAGCCGGCAGAACCCTCAGCCTGAATACCCACTTTTCCGAAGCCAACGAGGATGTTACCGCTTATGCCTTGGACGGGCACCGGCACCTGGCTGAGATTATTCAGGAATTGAATCTGCTTTACCCCGCTCCTCTGTCTGCAATAACCTTTGTCCCCCACCTGATACCGATGACCAGGGGAATATTAACCACCGCCTATGCCCCTCTGGCTCAGGGTAAGGTCTCCATTGACCAGAAGGGTAAGGAGAGACTGTTCCGGCTCTATATGGACTTCTACCGGGAGGAGCCTTTTGTCAGGGTGGTTGAATTTCCTCCCCACACCAAACATACCTGGGGCAACAATCTCTGCTTTGTTCACCCCACCATTGACTTAAGAACAGGAAGGCTCATTGTCATTAGCAGTATTGATAACCTGGTCAAAGGGGCGGCGGGACAGGCTGTCCAGAATATGAACCTTATGCTGGGCTTACCCGAAACTAACGGGCTTGAGGCACCGGCTATTTATCCCTAGAAGTTGTGGTAAAAGCGTGCAGGCAAGCTGATATGCCATCCTTACCGTTACTGAAAATCCTCACCATGTCTGGTATTGGCTCACGAAGACGGCTGGCTGATGCCATAAAACAAAGCAGGGTAGCGGTTAATGGGGAGGTTGTTGCGGATTTTCGTTACCCCGTAGATACAGAGAAGGACCGTGTTGCTATAGACGGGCGACCCATTAAGCTGGGTGTGGAGCAGCCGGTTTATCTGATGCTTAATAAACCAAGGGGAGTTATCTCCACTGTTAGGGACGAGAGGGGACGAAGAACGGTTATTGATTGCTTGCCTCAGAAATACCGCAGCCTCAGATTATATCCGGTGGGACGGCTGGATAAAGATAGCACCGGACTGTTGCTATTGACCAACGACGGTGAACTCACCCATAAGCTTACCCATCCCAGTTTTGAGCATGAGAAGGAGTATCTGGTTCAAATCAGTGCCAAGCTGAAGTCAAGCGAAAAACAGAGATTGGAGCGGGGTATTGAACTTGAGGATGGCAGAACTCATCCGGCAGTAGTCAAAGAGGTGCCGTCTCTGCCACCGTTTAGCTACAGCATAACCATACACGAGGGTAAAAAACGACAGGTTCGCCGTATGTTTGACAGTATTGGCCACCCTACCCTGTCCCTTAAACGAATTCGTATGGAGAATTTAACCCTGGGTGACCTCGGGGAAGGGAAAAGCCGTGAGCTGAGCATTCAAGGAGTCCGTGCCTTACTGCGTGGGAGCAAACATTAAACTTGCTCTAAGGCTTTTCCGGTTCAGCCCCCTTGAGTAGAATATAGTCATGCATCGTGCCCCTGGCTCCCCTGAGCTCCATGCAGTCGATAATACCCTTATACTTACCTTCCAGTAATCCTTCCCCGATGATATACGCTCCTTCTGCCGCCTCCTTGGCTATCCTGGCTTTTCTTCCTACCTTACGTACCTTGCCGAATCGGGAAAGTCTAGCTGCCAGTGTCTCGGCAATCTGTGGGATTCCAGAGAGCCTGCCCGAGAGCAGAATCTCCCTCGGTTTCTCCACTGCCACCATCATCCCTGCCACCCCTTTGACTATGCTTTCCAGGAGCATGTTCCACGATTCGTGATACTTGGAATGCTCTTTAGCCAGTTCCTCTGGGGTCAGGTCATCTTTGCCGCTGGCATCCTTGGCGCCACCGCTAAAAAGCACTATCCCGGGAAACTTCCCCAGACGCACCGCCAGCTCGGCATCCATACTCCCTAAGGTGATGAACCCGGGTCCCCCTGATGTTCCTCCCAGACCGTCAACTATCCTGCCGCCGTCAACAGCGAGTACTGCGTTGAAAGCATAACCTATCTCCACCAGGATAAAAGAGGTTTGGCGGTAGTCTATGCCGTAAAGCTCTGCCTGGTCTCTAATAGCCAGGGCAACACAGCACACTTTATCGGCAGTACCCATGTCCATCTTGTTGGCTTTTCTATAAACAGGCACAGTGGGGAGGTGGATGACGCCGGGGGTGAAGTAAACCGGGAAGCCCCCGGTCTGCATTAGTCGGATAACCATCCTGATGCCGTCGTATAGCGGGATGCTCTTATCATCAGGCACCATCAGGGTTAGTTCTCTTTCGGTTATATCCTTAACGGGGGTTACCGGCAGACCATAACCAGATGGACCGACTATCATATCCAGGGGAAAGACGCTTTTTACCGTATCCAGAAGAACTTTGGGGTTTTGAGCAACCTCAGGCACCGGCACAGAGGTATCCAGGATAACCCTTTCTCCTTCCATACCGAAGAAGTCAAAGCTCCCTGTCCCCGGGTCAATACCGATAACTCTCATTTAATCCCTCCTGACGCCTGATTTAAGCTGTAGCGGACAAACCGGGTCGGAGGCAAACCAGTCTCCGGTAAGGACAAAGGTCCGGGAGCGGCACCCCTTGCAGTCTTCCAGATACGGGCAACTGCGGCAGTATCCCGTTCTGCTCTCCGGGTCTTTAATCTTCTGGAGAAGGGGTGAAGCCAGCGTATCATGCCATATTTCAACTAGGGTTTTTTGGTTAACATCGCCCAGAATAAGCTGGGCGAAGCTACAGGGTTTTACCTCACCGTTGGGTTCAATAAAAAGGTATTCGCCAAAGATACAGGCTGTAGTTGAGGGGCATAAAATACCGGCACCCTCTTTCGGCATCTGAGCCATAAGACCCCGCTCCTTCACGGTAGCCCAGAAGAATGGCTCATCAAAGAAGAATTCCATGCCGGTTTTTTGCGCCGCCTGACAGGCAAGCTCAATTGCTTTTTCATATTCTTGGGGGGCGAGAAGCTCCTCGGGGTAGTTGTGACAGGGTTTGAGTCCAATAAAGGTTATCTTGGGTGCCCCGATGGAGGCAGCCAGCTCTAAAATGCCCGGTATTTCAGCATAGTTCCTTTTCAAAACGGCGAAGTTTATGGCTTCTAGCAGTCCCTCTTGGGCACAGTTACGTGCTGATTGCACTACCTTTTCAAAACTAGCCCCGTGCCTGATTGATTCGTAAGTTGATGGAGTAGCACCATCAATGCTTATCATCACCCTTACCCCCAGCCGTTTAAGGTCGGCAATTATCTGAGGCGTTAGCAATATACCATTGGTAATCAGGTGGGTCTCAAGCTGTTTTTGGCGTAACAGCTCCAGAAGCTCGAACAGGTCTTCCCTGAGGAGCGGCTCGCCGCCTTCAACAATCACCCAGCCCGGTTTCAACTCGGCAATCTCGTCTATGAGCTTTTTGGCTCGCTCATTGGAGAGTCCGCCTTTAAGCATACCACGGCAGTGCCGACAGCTCAGGTTGCATTTGTCGGTTATTACCCAATCTACAAGGTAGGGGAATTGATTCTCTTTCAAGGGGCTTCCTCCTTTCTCAAAACAGTATATTCTGACGCCTGGGGTAAAATCAAGCGAGCTTATAAGAGATTATTTTGAGACCTATCTCCTTTATCCCCTTCCCTTATTAATTTATTAAGGGAAGGGGAATGTAAATAAGAGAGGGGCGAAGCCCCTCTCTTCAATCTTTTTCCTCTCCATCTTTCCTTTCCCTTGGAGGGAGGAAGCCTATTCAAGCAGGAGTATCCAAGATGGATGCTAGCCCCTCTTCTATCTGTCTTCCCCCTCTCCTTTGAAGGAGCAGATACTGTAAGGGGTGTTTAAGAGGGACGCCAGTCCCTCTTAATAAAATTATTTCCCCCTCCCTTGTAAGGGAGGGGGATAAAGGGGGTAGGTTGTTAAGAAATATCTAAGGGGGATGTAGCCTGTGAAATCCAAAATTCCAGGCACAAAAACTCTAAACAAGCTCAAAACATCTTTAAACTTAGAATTTAGAACTTAGAATTTAGGATTTATTCTTAGGGGGCGAGGTCAGTAAACAACCTGCTTGGGAAGTTGTCTACTGGCTCTGCCTCTGCTATGCTTGATGGGATGATGGAGATGGCAGGGCATACTGGTGCAGAAGCTGAGAGATTTGGTTCTGTTGACTATATTAGGATAACTATCTTTGGCTTCGCTCTGGCAGCTCTTTGGGCTAGCTTGCATACCATTATCCTGCCGATACGGCTTCTGGACTTTGTTGCCGAGTCACAGAAGAATACCTACCTTGGGCTTCTCACCTTTGCCGGCTTGCTGCTCGCCATAGCGGTTCAACCCATAGCCGGGGCAATTAGTGACCGTTCCGGCTTTAGCTGGGGACGGCGCCGCCCCTATATCCTCATCGGCACTCTGCTGTCATTGTTATTTCTCCCCGGGTTGGGTTTGTGCAGCGGTTATATTGTCCTTTTTGCTATTTATTGCCTGATACAGATTAGCTCCAATACGGCACAGGCGCCATATCAAGCCTTTATTCCTGACCTCGTTCCTGATGGGAAGAGGGGGCTAGCCTCAGGAGTAAAGAGCCTGCTGGAGATACTGGGTGGGGTTATCTTGTTATATCCGGTAGCCTTTTTCATTGACCGTTACTTCGCCGGTGAAGGAGCCCACTGGTTATGGCTGGCTTTGGGAGTACTGGCTATTGTCCTGCTTGGTGCCATGATTGCCACTATGGTAATGGTTAGGGAAAAACCCGGGGCTGGCGGTTTTCCCCTGCCCTCATTCTCAGCACTGTATAATACTTTCAAAATTGACATCAGGGCAAACCGTGATTTTATCTGGTTTCTGGTATCCCGTCTCCTTATGCTTATGGCGTTCACTACTTTGCAGACCTTTGCCCTCTATTTTCTTCGGGATGTTGTTGGCGTCACCAGTCCGGCGGCGGCAACGGCAAAGTTTTCCATCGTGGCTGTGGTTGGCATGCTGGCCATAGTGTATCCTGCCGGGCGTCTGTCGGATAGAATAGGACGCCGACCCATCCTGGTTACTTCAGGACTGCTTAGCGCTCTGGGTATTTTGCTGATATTTCTCTTCCAGCAAAGCTATGTACTTATAATTCTCTGTGGTGGTCTTATCGGCATCTCATTCGGGGCTTTTATGAGTACCAATTGGGCTTTAGCCATTGATTTGGTCGCCAAGGGCGAGGAGGCACGATACCTGGGTCTGACCAACCTGGCTACTGCCGGCGGTGCGGCACTGGCACGTCTCATCGGACCGCTGATTGATTTCTGTAATAACTATGGTCTCAACCTGGGCTATCAGGTTATGCTATCCGCCTGTTTTGTCTACTTTGTTGCCGGTTCGTTGTTGCTGTTGAAAATCAGGGTGTCAGGTCAGCCCGAGGTAGGGTAGTATTATCTCCCACCCCCAGGCTCCGGACAGGGCAATGAAGATATAGAGTATGGTTCTGCCCAGCCAGCAAAAGAGGATAAATTTCCATAGGGGGAAGCGAAGGACGCCCGCAGCAATACCAACCAGGTCGAAAACCAGCGGTGCCAGGGAAAGGATAAAAATAGCTATCGTTCCCCACCTCTTCACCCACTCCTCTAAGCGGATGTAGGTTTTTCTTCTTGCCACAACGGCACGCCCGCTGTATCCTGCTATGTAACCGGTTATCTCGCCGATAGCTGCTCCAGCCCCACCAGCCAGCCCGACCACCACCGGTAAGGGCAGAATAGCACCCAGAGCGAACAGGATTAGAAAGTTGCCCACGGGTAAAATGACCGTGGCGTTTAACAGCACGCTGATAAGGAAAGCACCCAGGTAGCCATAGTGTTTAAGTTCGGCAAACTTGTCGGGGAAATTGTGGTAGCAGAGAAAAATGCCAGAAGTAATGACAATAACCAGGAGCAGGGTTAATAGCGGGACAATATTCCTCTTCAGCCAGTCTCGCTTAGCCATCTTATCTCCTGGGGAATTGTAGCATATTACCAGGGCAATAGTAAGTTGGCGAAACAACCTTGATAAGATTATCTATTAACCTACCCCCTTTATCCCCCTTCCATATAGGGTGGTGGGTGGGAAAAGATAATAAAAAATAGTAGTTACTATCAACCTCACCCCCTTAATCCCCCTCTCCTTGAAAGGAGAGGGGGAAGAAAAAGAAAAGAGGGGCTGGCGCCCCTCTTAAACACCCCTGCTTAAATAAGTCCCTATCCTCAAGGGGAATAGATACTTTAGAGAGGGGGCTTTACCCCTCTTTGTGACTATTTCTTAAAGGGATTTAAAGGGTGAGGGGTTGGTAAGCTCATTTCCAAGTCCCCTTGGATATTTGCTAGCAACCTACCCCTTTCCAGCTATTCCCGACAAACTGACTCTTCTGGTGATAAGACTGCGATTGTAAAAAATACAGCTATATTTTATAGTTACATTGGCTATGGCAGAAAACAACCCAT
>Ga0307378_10000929_pt1 | contig 48666 bp, 46 predicted proteins | sample UN1MG_FD_202238 | JGI IMG/M metagenome (GOLD analysis project Ga0307378, IMG submission 202238) | Soil microbial communities from Risofladan, Vaasa, Finland - UN-1 | ecosystem: Environmental > Terrestrial > Soil > Coastal area > Acid sulfate soil | place: Finland: Risofladan, Vaasa | collected... | reverse complement strand
AAGATGAAAAAGTATTCTCTCGACAAAAGCAGGATCAAGGTTCTTTTACTGGAAGGCATCCACGAGAATGCCATCCGGTGTTTTAAAGAGAATGGCTACAGTGACATTGAATACCATAATGAAGCGCTTTCAGGACGTGAACTGGAAGAAAAACTTCAGCAGGCTCATATTGTTGGGATAAGAAGCAGGACAGAACTTCGGAGTGACCTGCTTCATAAAGCTCCCAGGCTCTTTACAATCGGTTGTTTCAGCATCGGAACAAACCAGGTGGATACACAGGACGCCAAGATGCTGGGCATACCTGTCTTCAATGCACCGTTCTCAAATACCCGGTCGGTGGCCGAACTGGTCATTGCCGAATGTATAATGCTGATGAGAGGCATCCCTGAAAAGAATGCCCTTGCCCACAACAGGATATGGCAGAAGTCGGTCAGGAACTCGGTGGAGATAAGAGGTAAAAACCTTGGAATAATAGGATACGGTCATATCGGCTCACAGGTATCAATACTTGCCGAGAACCTGGGAATGAATGTATTCTATTATGATATCGAGAAGAAGTTGAGTCTTGGCAATGCCAGGCCAGTTGCCACCCTGAATGACCTATTAAAGATCTCCGACACGGTAACCCTGCATGTTCCATCAACCGAACTTACAAGGAATATGATCTCTGTGGAACAGGTTGCTCTTATGAAGAAGAATGCCTGCATTATTAATGCATCACGCGGGGATGTTGTTGATTACAGGGCAGTTGCAGAAGCATTAAGAACTAAGCATCTATCGGGAGTGGCGGCTGATGTATTCCCCGGTGAGCCGGCTTCCAATGGGGAACCCTTTGTGAGTGAGCTCCAGGAATTCAACAATGTGATCCTTACACCCCATATTGGCGGAAGCACCCTGGAGGCACAGGCCAATATCGGCACGGAGGTGGCTGAAAAGCTAGTAAAATACAGTGACACCGGTTCAACTATCGGGGCAGTGAACTTTGTTGAGATAGCCCTCCCGCCAAATAATTCAAATCAGAGGTTCCTGCATATCCATAAGAATGTTCCGGGAGTACTTCGCGAGGTAAATGACTTTTTTTCGTCCAGGGGAATTAATATATCGGCAGAATACCTGCAGACCGATCCCGATATCGGGTATGTCATTATCGAAACTAACAGTGAGCTGGATTCAACAGTGTTAAAAGACCTGAAGAATATAGAGCATACTATAAGGGCAAGGATACTGTATTAAGTCTTGTGGTCCTGCAATCCTGCAGCCCTACAGTCTTTAATATCTCAGAGATTTCTTACCTTGATGCAAATTTCAAAAGAATATGAAAAAATCATTTCGTTTTTCATTTATACTGATGATTTCCTCAGTGTTTATTTCAGTGGTTTTAATTTCCTTTCAGGTGCAGAAAATAAATGTGTCAGACACCTGGAATATTGTGCTTGAGAGCACCATTGGTTCGGGCAGTCCTGTTATTGTACTCAAACATGAAAATGATTCGATTCTGACAGGTACCTATTCAGGTTATTTTGGAGAATTACCGGTGAAAGGTAAAATCCTTTCGGATAAAATCAGATTTGAAATAACTGTAACAGAGGGAACCATTGTCTATTCCGGAACAGTTGAAGGCAATACCATGAAAGGTAAAGTGGATTTCGGTTCATACGGGGACGGAACATTTACAGGAAATAAGAAACCGGAATAGATTTAATGAAGGTCGTGCAGCCATGCCTCATCTTGGTAGAATATTAATAATTATTGGCATCATTTTTATCATTGCCGGACTCACTGTTTATTTTGCCGGTGATAAGTTTGGCTGGGCAGGTCATCTTCCCGGGGATATCAGGATCGTTAAAGAAAATGTGAAGTTCTACTTTCCGATAACTACCATGATCTTAATAAGTGTAGTTTTGTCGGTTATCATCTGGCTGGTGAGGAAATTGCTTTGAGATAAAAGATCAACGGTCATTTACAGGACATGAGCTTAGAATATTTTCCTGTCAAAGGAAAGACTTATTCTTTATTCGGTGAATCAGATTTGACTTCCGGGTATTATGAAACAATAAGGATTCTTGCTGACAGGGTCCTTGCATTCTATCCGGATACCCGGGATCTCATTGAAAAGATCCGGAGCTTCTCCGGAAACAAGAGAAACCTGAAGAAAATACTGGGCATCAAGGGTGCCGGAGGTCTGATGGCAGTCATTTTAAACCTCATTGATCCTTATCTCAGGAAGTACACGGGGAATACCGAGGAGCATCTCAGAGCACTTCCCCTCTCAAAGTTCTGGGACAAAAGGCTTGCCACAACAAGGGAACAATATCATCTTTATATGCTTGAAATTGAACTGACAAATCGTCTGTTCAAAAGTGATTTTATAAAAGCAGACAGAAGAATAGCATTGATGCCTTACTGCCTCCGGGATTTTTCAGTCAGCTGCAAATCGGCAAAAGAGGGGTTTGACTATCAATGCAGACATTGTTCTGCAAAGTGCTATCAGAATCATGCCAGTGCGATATTGAAAGCTCATCAAATTGAACCATATATATGGATGGGAGGAAATATGAAACAGCTGGCAAAATACACAACCAGGGAAAAAAGATCTTTGGGCGTCATGGGAATTGCCTGTATTCCAGAGTTGACAAACGGTATGAGAAATGTCCGCAAAAACAACATCCCGGTTATCGGGATCCCGTTGAATGCCAATCGCTGTATCCGCTGGTTTGGTGAATTCTTTCCGAATTCCATTGATCTTGTCGAGCTTGAAAGGATGCTGACCGAGGACTAAGAACCAAGTTTTATTTCCCTCTAATCAATCCCAGTGTAAGGCAGAAATCTATACCCAGAACATTTCGGAGCCGGTTTACATATTCCGAATCCGAGCCCCAGGTAGGCTTCTTTTAAATTTAACTTATTGTTTATCAGACTATCTGCCTGCGGGTACATATTTGTTGATATCAGGCAGAATAGAAATAGCAGGCAGGTAATTTTGAATCTTTTAATTTATGAGCTGATGTTGTCTTTTATCAAAATTACAATCTTTAGATGGTAAAGTCAATTTTATTATAACAGTGTTCGAAAAACACAAGACGATCCGCAAAGCAAGTCAGACTTCGATTTTGAGTTATACTACATTTATGGTACATTGCGCAGACAATCAAAGAATCATGCCGGTATGTTCCATACCATACTCACCCTTGCGTACATAATTCCAAACATTTACCTGTTTATACGCATCTGGCAGCTCTTCATCAGAAAAGGATACAGAGTTTATTACGTACTGATTTACCTGCTTTTATTCCTGATCTACCCGGTCAGCAATCTGGTCAGGGAAAAAGGCACGTTCCTGTCAGAATTTGCCAATTACCTGCTTCCATTCTTTTTGTATGTTTTTCTTCTTGTGCTTCTTCTTGATTTCCTGCTATTATTAAATATGCTTTTCAGGATAATATCACGCGAAAAGATCAAGAGCAGCCCGTTCAGGAGAGCCGGATTGACAATAATCATACTATGTTCGCTTGCAGTTGTAATTGCAGGAATAATAAACTTCAATACTATCAGGATAACAGAATACCAGGTTTCTGTCCCCCGCGGATCGTCTGACATAAGTCACCTGAGGATTGCCTTTGCTTCAGATTTTCACCTTCAGGAAAATACCCCTGTCCGGTTTGTTGAAAGATTTGTGGAAGATATTAAAACCATAAATCCTGATATTATGCTTTTCGGCGGTGATATTGTTGAAGGTGACAGGGAAGATGAGAATATGGAATATTTTGAGAAGCTTTTAAGCAGTATAAAGACAAAATATGGCGTTTATGGTGTCCTTGGAAATCATGAGCATTATGCCCGGCAGGACAGAGGCAACTTTTTCAGCAAGGCCGGGATTGAAATATTACTGGATAGCGTAGCTCTGATTGATAATTCTTTTTTCCTGGCCGGCAGGAACGACAGCCATTCTTTTACAAGAAAAAGCGCCAGGGAGCTCCTGAGTAAAATTACCGATTCATTACCTGTTATACTTCTCGATCACCGTCCAACAGAAACTGCTGAAATAAGCAGAACATCAGCCGATGTGGTTTTATCAGGACATACGCATAACGGACAATTATTCCCGATTAACTTCATGACCAGCAGTGTCTATGAACTAAGTTACAGGTATATGAAAAAAAGCGAAACACATTTCTTTGTTTCAAGCGGCATCAGGTTATGGGGACCTCCTGTCCGTACAACAGGGAGGTCAGAGATTGTTGTGATAGATGTCAGTATGGTCAGTTCAACACCTTCCAACCTTGTTTTTCTTTCTCCCGTTCTCCCCGCCGTTTGCCGTCTCGATAGTTTTACCACCTGAATTCGAGTAACATATATGGATCGTTACCTTAAAAAACTCATTGAAGAGGGAGAAGGCCAGAAATTAGATTTTAAATTCTGTATTTCTGACTGCAAGAAAATTGCAAGGACACTGTCCTCTTTTTCTAACAGTGATGGAGGAAGAATCCTTATTGGAGTCAGGGACAATGGCAGTATTGCGGGAATTCAATCTGATGAAGAGATTTATATGGTTGATACTGCTGCCCATCTTTTCTGCCGGCCTGAAATCAATTACACTGTCAAACAACATACGACGGGAGGGAAAACCATAGTTGAGGTTGAAGTAGCAAAAGGAAATAAAAGGCCATATCAGGCTAAGGATGAAAACGGAAGATGGCTGACATATTTCAGGCATCACGATCAGAACCTAATTGCTAACAGAGTGTTACTGCAGGTTTGGCGGAAAGAAGAAAAGAGACGCGGTGTACTCGTCAGATTTGGCAAGGTCGAAAATCTCCTGATGGATTATCTGGGCAAAAACGGATCAATTACATTATCACGGCTCAGAAAAATTGCCCGGATATCATCATACAGGGCTGAATCGATACTGGCTAACCTCATTTTACTCAAGGTACTTGTAATGAAAGCATCTGAAAAGGGATTCAGCTATGAACTCAGCCAGGATGAACCATTGAAGTAAAAATTTTGCTAATATTGAAAGCTATAAACAAATTGCGGGTACTATATTTCGGGTAGTCAAATGGGAATTACTGATCACACAGGATTTGATAATGAGAAGTACCTCAGGGAGCAGACATCTTCTATCCTTGAAAGGGTGAATCGTTTTAACCATAAGCTCTACCTGGAATTTGGCGGTAAGATCCTTTTTGATTATCATGCCGCCAGGGTACTGCCGGGCTTTGATCCCAACGTCAAGATGCGCCTTCTGCAGATGTTAAAAGACAAGATTGACGTGATCCTGTGCATTCATGCCGGTGCTATTGAAAGAAGAAAAGTGAGGGCCGATTTCGGAATTACCTACGACGTTGATTCTTTGAAAACCATTGATGATTTCAGGGAATGGGGAATAGATATTACCGCAGTGGTCATCACTCGTTATCATGATCAGCCGCCTGCAAAAGCATTCAAGAATAAGCTTGAATTAAGGGGGATCAAGGTATATCTGCATCATCCTATACGGGGATATCCTGCTGATGTTGACCTTATTGTAAGCGACAAGGGATACGGGGGAAACGAATATATAAAAACCAAAAATCCAATTGTGATAGTCACTGGACCGGGTCCGGGCAGCGGCAAGCTTGCCACCTGCCTGTGCAGCCTTTACCATGATTATAAGAAAGGGATCAAGGCCGGTTATGCTAAATTTGAAACATTCCCGATCTGGGATCTGCCTGTCGATCATATGGTAAACCTTGCCTATGAAGCCGCCACCGTTGACCTGGAAGACAGGGTGCTGATTGATGAACATCATCTTAAAGCCTATAATGTAAAGACTGTAAATTATAACCGCGACATAGAAGCGTTCCATCTGCTAAAAAGGATCATCGAAAAAATAACAGGAGGTGAATCGATGTACCAGTCGCCAACCGATATGGGCGTAAACCGTGCCAGTGCTGGCATAGTGGATAACAGAATAATCACGGAAGCATCATACCAGGAGATCATCAGGAGATACTTCAGGTGTGCCGTTGAATATGCTATGGGGCTTGTCGATACAGATACCCTGCGCCGGATAACTGACATCATGAATAAAACAGGGGCGAAAGTTGAAGACCGGAAAGTTGTATTGCCTGCAAGAGAAGCAGCAAAAGATGCTGAAAAGAAAGGGAAGGGTAACGCGGGAATTTATTGCGGTGCAGCTATAGAACTGCATGATGGTACAATCATCACAGGTAAAAACTCGCCGCTGATGCATGCATCTTCAAGTCTCGTTTTAAACGCCACCAAACACCTGGCCGGTCTCCCTGACAAAATGTACCTCCTGCCCGAAAATATAATTGATTCGGTTACACATCTTAAAAAAGATATCCTGGATGGCAGAATGGTCAGTCTTGATGTGGATGAAACGCTTATTGTACTCGGTATAAGCGCTTTATCCAATCCTGCTGCCAAGATGGCTCTGGAAAACCTTAATTTGCTCCGCGGCTGCGAAGTGCATCTTACTCATATTCCCACCCCGGGTGATGAAGCAGGATTGCGGAAATTAAATGTTAACCTGACCTGTGATCCGGAATATTCCAGCAAAAGCCTCTTTATCAGCAGCTGATGCACCAGACTTAATTAAAATACTTGAGATACTCCTCCAAACTGTAGCTTTTACATAATCCTTGGAATTCCTCAAGGAGTTGTTCTGTAAAGGGGACACCCTTATCCTTCCTCTCCAGCCAGGTATAGTATTCCTTCTCGCCGGCAGTATAAATTCTGTTCTGACCCGGCATTTTTCTGGATGCCCTCAGGTCACGGAGAATATCACCTGTTGTCTTTTTGAAATCATTCGGATCAGTAAAGGCATTGATATCAACAGCTATAAAGAAATGTCCGAGAGGATAGGGTGCTTTTTTGCCATCCTTTACACCCATGAGCATCTTCATGAAAGCACCCTGCTGCAGGGCTGCTGAAAGTATTTCAACAACAGTGGCATATCCATAACCCTTGTATCCGCCGGTATCCTCCCCGATTCCGCCCAGCGGTGTAAGAGCAGCCCGTCCTGCAATCAGGTCATTAAGGACCTCCTGTGGATTGGTCTTGCTTTCACCATTATCATCGATCACCCACCCTTTAGGCATCTCTTTCCCCTTCCGGGCATAGAGTTCCACCTTACCTCTCTGGATTATTGAAGTAGCACAGTCGAGCAGAAAGGGAAACGGTTCGTCAGATGGAATACCAAACGTTAATGGATTGGTTCCCAGCATGTTCTCAACACCAAATGTCGGGGCGATGGATGGCCGGGCATTGGTTCCGGTGATACCGATCATATTCTCGCGGACAGCCATCAGCGCATAGTATCCGGCAATCCCATAATGTGTCGAGTTTCGAACAGCTACCATGGCCATGCCAAATTTCCGGGCCTTTTCAATGGCAAGATTCATTGCCTTGTATGACACAACATGTCCCATGCCGTTATGTCCGTCCACAACAGCCGTGGTCGGACTCTCCTTTATTATTTCGAAATTAGTGACAGGATTCAGAATTCCGTCTTTTATCCTGTCGAGGTAGATCAGCTTCAGGCGGTTCACACCATGGGAGTCGATTCCGAATTTGTCGGCCTGCAGTAACACATTACCTATGATCTTTGCATCATCCTCCGGAATGCCGGCATTTACCATTACTTTGATGACAAACTTTTCGATTATCTCAAAAGGGATGAATTTCTGGTTCATAATCTATCTGTTTTAATCGTAAATATATGAAATAAAGAATCCGGTTTTTAAAGAGTACAGAACTTGTTCATATTATGGTCGTGCAGATCGTGCAAGGTCGTGCAAGGTTTGGGATCTGAATCTTCAGCAAAGGAGTCTCTCTTCCTCCTTATTTTTAAATCTCCGGTTCCCGGATTCAAATTAATATTGCCGGAATTTCGAACCAGATTATTTCTTTTTCTATCTGAAAATAATGCACATCTTTTAATTATTTATATGACAGTTATATAGGAGATTGTTAATTTTTCATAATTTTTCGAACAAATGAAATAAAGACAATAAAAACTGATACGATTATTTAAAATTAATATTTATATTGGACTCCTGGAAAATCAGTATTTAAACTAATACCTGACTCTATGTTACTTCATCAGCAATTTGTCCGAATGGCAAAAAAATATGCCAAAAAACTTGCAATTATTGACAAGACTACCGGGAAATCGGTCAATTATTCAACAGCTCTGATCGGCGCTCTTATCCTTTGTTCAAGATTCAAAAAGTATGATAAGGGTTTCATCGGCATAATGATCCCTACCTCTGCAGGAGGTGCTTTGGCTACGGCCGGAGTCCTAATGAGCGGAAGGATACCTGTAATGATCAACTATTCAACAGGTGCCGAAGTCAATGCAAAGTACGCGCTGAAAAAATGCAAATTCAAAACCATTATTGCATCAAAAGCTCTGCTTGAAAAAATCGGATGTCCTGTTATTGATGGCATGGTTCTTATTGAGGACATTATGGGAAGTGTCACTACCGGCGAAAAACTGAAAGCGGCTCTGAAATCAAAGCTGCCTCTCAGTATTCTTCTGAAAAATATTCATAAGGGAGACGAAAATGACACTGCTGTGATCCTGTTTACCAGCGGAAGCGAAAAAGATCCGAAAGCTGTTCAGCTGACTCACCGGAATATCGCGTCAAATATTGAGAGTTTCGGAGATTATGTAAAGATCAGCTCATCGGACATCCTTCTGGCAAACCTTGTTTTTTTCCATGTATTCGGATTGACAGTAAATCTTTGGGTAGCATTATATTATGGCATGACAATGGTGACATATGCCAATCCGCTTGATTTTCAGACAATCAGTAAGATTGCCCGTGAGGAGAAGCCGACAATAATGGTTGGTACTCCGAGTTTCTTCTGGGGTTATCTCCTGAAATCTGATCCCGGAGATTTCAAAACCCTGAGGTTAATGGTAGCAGGAGCTGATAAGTGTCCTGATGCCCTGAGGGAGGGGTACATGAAAAAGCATGGAGTCACGCTTCTCGAGGGATACGGGGCTACCGAAACATCTCCTGTTATTTCTGTTAACTCACATGAATTCAACAGGCCGGGAAGTACCGGAAGAGTAATTCCGGGTGTTCAGGTGAGGATTGAGAATTTTGAAACCGGGGAAGAGTGTGCAACAGGGGAAGTCGGAAAGATCATGGTAAAAGGAGACTCTGTTATGAAAGGATATTATGACGATCAGGAGCTTACTTCTGAAGCCCTGAATGACGGCTGGTACAATACAGGTGATATGGGATTCTTTGATGAAGACAGATACCTGTGGCATGCCGGCCGGTTCAAGAGGTTCACAAAGATCGGCGGAGAGATGGTCTCCCTGGTCAAGGTGGAGAATATCCTTGAGAAGCATCTTCCTGAGGGTGTATCCTGCTGTGTCGTTGAGATAATGGACGAGAAAAAAGGTTCATTTATTGTGGCAACAGTCTCCCGGGACGTAAACAAAACAGAAATACTCAGGAAGATGATGGAAGAGCTTCCCGTCATCGCGCTTCCGAGACAGTTTATTGTCATCAGCGAGCTGCCAATGATGAGCACGGGGAAGATTGATTTCCGCACCGTTACCAGGATGGTTCAGGAGATTATGAATTCCGGCCAGCAGAATAATTAAGGGATGTTTTTCGTTCTTTTGCTGTCCCCGTTTTTCAGATATGGAAAAAGCTGTCAAGCCGGTTCCCCTTTTTAAGCCGGTAATGGTAGAAGAAGAATACCAGCGCCACAGGAAGAATTGAAATGGATGCTATGAGCGACCAGTGTAAATCCACAAAGCCATTCAGGTATTCATCCAGTATCATTTCTGAAATAATGCAAAATCCTGATAATATGATTAATGCTGCAGCAATTAAGTTCAACCCCCTGAAATGGGCTGACCTGTAAACAATAATGATGGCACCCAAAGTTATAAATGCAGTAATTGTGATAGGAAGACCTACGGGAAAAAACCACTCCGGACCAGTGGCAATCAGGTCAATAAAAAAAAGAGCTGCAATAATCGTAAGCATCAGGGAGGCAACCAGAATGAAAGGCTTTTTGTATGCTGACAAAAAAAGCGAGAGGATGATCCATGCTGCCGATATTGACACATCAGAGAATAGTGACCATCTTAAGCCTTTGCTTATTAACAGGTCAACAATAGTACAAACAGCGATCCCTGAAAAAGCTATTATTCCGCTTAACTCCCAGAGATACCTTCTGTTTTCTTTTCTTTGAAGCTGGATTATACCTGAAGGATAATTACTGGAAATATGTTCCTGTTCATCTTTATTTACCGGATCCTTGCCACACAGGGGACATATCATTAATCCATCATCCAGTTCAATTCCGCAGTTTACGCAAATTGTCATTGTCTGTGCTTTTAATCGTTATTTAAGATCTTAACGTGAATACCGGCATCCGAAAGATGCCTTAGAATATGCCTTTCAAGTTCATGTGATTCCGTGATATTGCAAAAGCAGATCTTCAGCTTGTCTTTATATGAAACCAGGGCGCAGCTTACCTTAACATTTTTATTGGGTGGTGGTGGAATGAGCTCTAAAGAATCAACCTTATCCTCCATTTCTGCCGGAAGAGTTATCACACCGAGATTCGTAACTATGCCCGTCCAGCGCTTTGATGCCAGGCCCCTGTAAACGGAAGCGATAACCATTTTTTTAAAGAACAGGGGCATTATCCTTATAATAAAAAGCTTTTCAGGACTGACATTCGATGACAGAAATCTGGATATCTGCTTGACATCAGCGCTTATCTGCAGTTGGTGATGAACTGATCTGAGTATCTCGTTAAAAGTGTAAGTCCCGAGCCTCACGTCAATTTCCGGCAGCACAAAAAGAGAGAAATTGCGCATTGTCCTGCTGGGGAATATTTTTCTCATGTTAACCGGTACTTCTATCCTCAGGACTTTTCGTTTTTCTCTTCTGCTTTCTTCCTTCCCGGAAATAAAAATCTTCTGCAGCGAAAAATGGTATACAGAAACAAAATACTCGGTAACAGACACTTTATGATTACGGGATACTTCAAGGATTTCTTTGACATTGACCTCAGCACGGAGTACCCTCAGTTTTGGCCTCTTGTTGAGCTTGTAAGGAAGATGCCAGGCTTTGACGAGCCTGGTAGGTGGAGGCAGTTTCTGAAAGAACCTGTTGTATCCGTCTTCATACTCCTCTTCAGATACCGGCATCGAAGGCAGAATTATTTCTCCCGGTGAGCTGATGTGCGTGCCGGTAAGAGTGAGGTAAGTGTAAAGCAGGCTTTTCAGGTATTCCATCGCTCCTCCGCCATCGGTAAGTATATGAATGAACTCAACCGAAATCCTTTTGCCTTTAATGATCACCCTGTACAGGGGTTCGCCCTTTCTTTTTGCGGCAAATGCAGTGCAGGGTATTTTTTCTTCAACCTGAATACGCGGCAGGCGATCATTAAATTCAAGGAAATGCCAGAATATTCCGCTTCCCAGGGAAACACTGAAATACGGGAATCTTTTTGCAGTTATAGCAACAGCTTCACTGATAGCCGAATATCTGACAGGATCCTTCAGTGTTGCAGTTATCCTGAATACCGACGTATGATCATCCGACATAATTGCCGGAAACAGTTTCGCAGCATTATCAAGCCTGAGCCAGCCTCTCTCCTGAAAAGATTTTGTATTGATAGCTTTTCCCCCCGGTTAATATTATGTAAAGATAAAGCGTTTATCATAATACTGAGTGCAGCCTGATGAGCTGATTGCGGGATTTCATGCAGAACTACCTGGAATGTTTTTTAAAAAAGGACCAGATCACCTGGCTGGCATCAATATCCCTGCTGGTTTTCCCCACGATAAATGCAGGCAGATACTGAAAACCTCCCGGCCAGGTATGTCCTCCGCCATCAATTGAATAAAGAATTACTTCTGTTCCATCAGTACTGTTTTTATACTCCTTTCTTGTTACTCTTGTACCATCTCTGGGATTCGTGTCAGGTTCTTCAGTCACAACTGGTAAAGCAGTACACTGGTTCCGGCTTACCCAGAATGAGATAGATTCATCCACAGATAAAACCTTTCCCAGGTTTAACCTGCGGATACTGCTGTAAATATTACCACCGTAAAACGGAACCATGGGATCATTTACATTGTTTATGGCCAGTACTGAAACATGCATGGTCGGATAGCATTCATACACAAGCAGATGGGGAATATTCCCGTCTACAGGGGCAATTGCAGTAATTTTATGGGATAATTCACAAGCCAGACGATATGACATTATGCCACCGTTCGAAATACCTGTAACGTAAACCCGTTTAGGATCTATGCTGTAATTATTTATCATGGAGTCTATTAATGCAGAAATAAAGCCGATATCATCAATATTTTCCCTGTGTGCACGGTCGTTTGCTTCTTCATCCATTCTGCCGTCATTCCAGTTCAGCTCTATACCATCAGGGTAAACCACAATGAATCCATCCCTGTCAGCCAGATTGTCAAAACCTTTGCGTGTTACAATAACCATGGTTTCTCCAGTCCCTCCCCTGCCATGTAAAGCAATGACTAGCGGCATCGGTTCAGATCCATTATATAAAGACGGAATATGAATATGAAACGTACGGGTCAGATTATCATGTTTGAATGATGCTCTCTGTGCTGTACCGTCAGCCACCGGGAAGAAGATCAGACTGAATCCGGTCAGTACTTTCATAAATCCGGACAATCCTGTTTTAACAATCGATCCGGATTTTAGCAATTTCATATTTATCTGGTTGAATTAATTTCATGAATCAGCAATTCTTTACTCACATAGGAGTCAGTGATTTGCAAAAAACAAAGGCCCCATGCGGAGCCTTTGAACCGTTTATTTCTTTTCACAATAATTACTTCTTGTCATAAACTATTGTGGTTTTTACTTCACCATCCTGTCCTTGTCTTGTAGATACAATTGAAAGCGTTTTAGCATCAATCATGCTCCAGATTGCAGTTGAGGTCCTTTCATTTCCATTGAAACTTGATTTGGTAACAATTGTAAGTGTTTTACCATCCGCCGACCAGTTAGCGGTAGATTTGCTTTCACCACCTCTGGTTGTGTTTACACTTTCTTTTCCATCTAGAGTATATTTGGTGACTCTGGCTGTACCATCCTGACTGGTTCGTGTCTGAGTCAGAAGATTGGCTTCCTGTGCTACAGCAAATTCGCCGCCCCCCATTCTCTGGCCACCACCTTCCGGCAGGGTGCTTTTTTCAGCATTCATTACCCAGGTACCTGAGAAATCAGCTTTCCCTGTCTGAGCATTTAACGTTACCGGAGCAACTAAGAACAGCACAATTATCAGGGATAACAGTGGCATTAATTTCGATAGATCCTTCTTCATGTTCTTTAAATTACGTGAGTTAATAATGTATTTGCTAACTAATCAAAGGTAACCATTCCGGATGAATAAAAAAAAGAAAGTTACTGATCGGGACGTTAACACTGTCACTTTAAAATAATAATCTTATTATAGTCCGGAGCAAAAGTGGGGATAGCCGCATAAAAATAAATAATTATATTTTGTATCAACATAATTCCTTTTTTATTTATTTTAGGCATAATCATAGCGAGAATACTGTGGAGCCATTACTTTTTATCATTATTGCATTAATTCTGGGAACGCTTACCAGGCACCTTCTGAAAAAAACTCCTGTTCCATATACCGTATTGCTGGTTGTAACAGGAGTATTGCTTGGAGTGATTACCCGTTTTCATTTTATCTCAGAATCATTCGGGGTTGTTTACCGTTCCATTTCATGGGCAGGATCAATCAATCCTCACGTGGTGTTTTTCGTATTTCTGCCGACTCTGATCTTTGAGGCAGCCTTTGGGATGGATTGGCATACTTTCCGCAAAACATCGGTTAATTCAACCTTGCTGGCTGGTCCGGGTATACTGATTGCGCTGGGACTGACTGCAGTCCTGCTGATTGGAATCAGAAATTTAAATATTGGCCTTCAAAACTGGACCTGGCCGGTTGCTTTGATGTTTGGAGCTGTAATATCCGCATCCGATCCTGTTGCAGTAGTTGCTATTTTAAAGGAGATGGGAGCCAGTAAAAAACTCTCCACATTGATAGATGGCGAAGCAATTTTAAATGATGGAACAGCCATCGTTCTGTTTATGGTTTTTTATTTGCCTTTATCAGGACAAGTAACAGAATTGAATCCATTTCTCGATTTTCTAAAGGTGGCTGTCGGGGGAACTCTTTTCGGGTTGATTATGGCCAGATTTGTCATGTTCTGGCTCAAAAATGTGTTTAACGATGCTATGGTGGAGATTGTGGTGCTCCTGGCCTCCGCCTATCTTACATTTTATATTGCTGAAGAGTTTTTGCATGTATCAGGTGTTCTTGCACTTTTTGGTCTGGGCATAACCATGGCGAGCGTGGGTAAAACCCGCATCAGCCCGGAGGTTATTAAATTCCTTCATGAATTCTGGGAACTGGCGGTTTACCTTGCAAACACTTTAATATTTATTATTGTAGGAGTTATTATTGCCAGCCGGGTTAATTTTACAATAGGTGATTTTGTGGTTCTCATTATTCTGTATGTCGGCATACACGTGGCCAGGGCTGTCATGATTGCTTTACTGTATCCTTTTATGAAACGATCGGGTTATGGCGTTACCTTTAAAGACTCGGTTGTAACATGGTATGGCGCTTTAAGGGGAGCCGTTGGACTGGCTCTGGCATTGATAGTTGCAGGTATGGAGACTTTACCGGTTGAGATCAGGGACCAGTTTCTCTTTTTAACTGCAGGGATCGTCATGCTTACTCTGCTCATAAATGCTACAACCATAAAGTTTATTGTTGATAAGCTTGGTATGACCCGAATGGCAGCCTCTAAAGCGATTATCCTGAATCAAACATTTCAGACGGTATCCGATGAGATGGAAAAAGAAGTTGTAAAAATTTCATCGGATCGATATTATAAGAATGCTGATGACGGAATTATTAAAAGTTATCTTCCTCGTTATAAGAAAGTAAAGGTTGAATCCACTTTAAAAAGCAATGAGCTGGCCGAGCTAAGACGCCGGGTTTTAGAAAAGGAAAAGGCCAACTATTGGGAGCAGTTCAATAAGGGAATTATCAGCTCTGAAACGGTTATAAAGCTAACCGAGTCTGTCAGCGAAATGCTTGACAGAAATGGCAACATGCCGCTTGATGATAGAAGCGATCTGGAAAATATGCTACGCAACTCTAAATTCCTGAACAAACTTCAGAATATTCCCTGGCTTTTTATCATCTACCGGCAGCTTAATTATAACAAGCTTGTATTAAGCTATGATTTTGGAATGGGCTTTGTGACGGCGCAAAATGCAAACCTCGAGCTGATCAATGGTTTTAAGAAGTCCATGGCATTAACTCCTGACGCTGAGGTCAATAATGACCAGCTTCGTGATGAAATAAGCCAGAATATAATACACGGACAAACATTTCTGCGGAATTTTAAGAAATTCCACCATGATATTTATATTGAAGTAGCTACGAAAAAGGCAGTTCAGACGCTGCTTAACAACGAGAAGGCAAAGGTGGAGGAATTGCTTGAATCCGGCAGGATCGATCTTAACGAGGCCGAGAAATTGTTTGCAAGTATTGAGGAGAGGATAAAGATAATCCATAAATATCGCTACCGGGGAAGTAAGGCTAAGACTGAAGAAAATTAGACTGTGTGGAAATAAGCAACACTATCAGCTCTCCAACGCTGAAGCTTTTAAGTGATCTTTTATTTATGGTTTATCATTCATCCTTGATGCACCGGACTGAAATAGCTTCATAGAGGCCTTTGGTGCCACGAAATATCTGCGAAGAATTGTAATCCAGCTGGCGTACCCAGCCGTAATCACCTCTCTTTGAGGAGGACCAGAAGCGGGTAGCTGTTCCAAGATTTTTAAAATATCCGGCACCGTCACGCCAGCCTGCCGGCAGAGCGGTAAAACCGCTTTCGTTGGTTGCTCCGGTATTCGGACTTTGCCATTGCCGGGTCCCTTTATTCTTTATTCTGCCTCCTTCATCCGTACCTCGCCAACCCTCAGCATCAGCATCCGTCTGATTCATTCCAAAATATATCTCAAGCTGCTTCCATTCATCATCATCAGGCAAATGCCAGCCGTCAGGACAAACACCCTGAATCTTACCCGGCTTTATCTCGCTTGCTGAATTGACGCGCATAGCTGCCGGCCATGTGTAAAGTGCTCCATAGGAAGCCCCGATGGCTCCATAGTTCTCATACCAGCAGTATGCGCTGGTATAGAGAGCAAAACTGTACCATGTCAGCCGGTCTTCAACCCGGGAAATTACTGATCCGTCAGAATAGCGCGTTGCCTTAAGGTTCTCAGCCATCCAGATCTGATTGCCAATCTCAACAGTAGAGTATATATTGTGGTCAATGTCAATTACGATCAGCGGAAAAGTCTCAGGCGTGGTAAAAGATCTCTCTTCCCCGTAATACGTATTTGAGCCGGCTATTGCAAAAGCTGTTACATAATAGGTTGTATTCGTTGAAAGATCTGATATAGTACAGTTGAAGATTCCCGTTGAACTCCTGGCACCAAGGCAGATCGAATTTTCGTCTATCACGGGATTTTCAGATTCGGACCAGCAGAATCCGTGCTCAGTGATCTCCGCTTCCCCCATACTGACAATTGTGCCCTTGAAAATATAGGTACTGCCTGCAAAGACCTCTATGTCACCAGTTTTAATTATAATGGCATCTTCAGGTTCATTTCTTTCGCAGGCACTCAATGAAATGAAGATTAATATTATTCCGGTCCCGATTTTAAATTTGACAGAGTTCATTATTCAAGATTTTTCCCCTTTTGCATAAGACCGGCATACTATGGTTCTGCCCTACCGGTAAACCGTTCCTGTATTGTGAAATCATGTCATAACGAGGCGCACATCCAGACTATAGCATCAGGACAATCATGCATTCGTGTCGAAGCCCTGCCTTGCCGGGCCGGATTACAGCTCATTCATCTGATATCCCTGAAAACCCTTCTGAAATGATATCCGTAAATGCTATAGGTGACTGCCAGCGGAAATGACTTCGGCTTGTGAAAAAGACTCCAGAGAAGAAGTCTCCAGTAATACCTGCTTTCCTTCTTTAAAATACCTATATATATTATCGATTTTAAAAATGCCATAAACCTGTTTAATGTAAGCCGTTCGTAAAACGGAGGATCATATTTCATAAGAAATATTTTTACCCTGCTATAATACAACTTGCAGGAATATATATTCTGAATGATCTTCTGATATCCTTTTAACAATTCATTTTTGTCCATTGCAGGTATGAAATTCATTGAGTAACTGGTATTATCACCTCCGAAACTGTCAGTTATCCTGCCTTCATTTTTCAGCCTCTGGTATAGTTTTGACAGCCGTGGTGCATTCAGAAGCCCGACCATTGCCGTTATGATACCGCTTTTTTGAATAAAGTCGATCTGCCGCTGAAAGATATTGGGCGGATCATTGTCAAATCCTACTATAAATCCACCACATACTTCCATTCCATGGCGCTGGATCGTATTTACACACTCTATCAGGTCGCGGTTATTATTATGCAGCTTGTTGCACTCAGTCAGGCAGTTCTCCTCCGGAGTTTCAATACCCACAAATACCCTTAAAAAGCAGGCTCTGACCATCATATCCATAAGATCTTTATCATCAGCCAGATCAATGGAGGCTTCAGTTATGAAATTGAAAGGTCTGCCATTTGTTTCCATCCAGCTGATCACAGCCGGTAGCAATTCTGATTTCAATTTCCCTTTATGCCCGATAAAATTATCGTCCACGAAAAATACGGTGCCTCTCCAACCTCTTTGCAGCAGCTGGTTGAGTTCGGAAATTATCTGTACATATGTTTTTGTACGGACACGACGGCCAAAAAGGGCTGTAATATCACAGAACTCGCAATCATAAGGGCATCCTCTTGAATATTGTATCCCCGCTGATCCGTATTTACCCGCTTTTAGAAGTGAATAATCAGGCAGGGGAGACCTGGTGATATCAGCAAATCTTTCAGAACGGTAGATCTTTTTCTGGCTGCCGTTTTTAAGGTCTTCAAGAAAAAGAGGCAACGTTATCTCTGCCTCATTAAGCACCAGGTGATCTATTTCTGCAAACTGTTCATATTCTTCAGTGAACAGCGGGCCACCTGCCACTATCCTGGTATTAAGCTGTTTGCACCGGGAGATAATATGTCTTACCGAAGCAAGCTGGACGTTCATGGCGCTGATGAAGACATAATCGGCCCAGATAATATCTTTATCCTTAAGCCGTGTAACATTAAGATCTGTAAGCTTCTTATTCCATTGATCGGGCAATAATGATGCTACGGTGATTAAACCCAAAGGTATATTTGACGCCTTTTTGGATATAAACTTTAAAGCATGTTTAAAGCTCCAGTATGTATCCGGATACTGAGGATATACAAGCAGAATATTCATATCAGTTAAAAATTATTCTGACAAATTTATTTCTGAGGTATTTCTGCAGCAAAAAAAAGGGACAAACTGATCCTGATGAGGGATTAACAGGTCAAAAAAGGGATTAATGCCGGGTATCCGGGGCGGATGGCATTCACCCCGTATACCCTTACAAGGCTTCTTTGAGCTTCAAAAGGTATTGTCTTGAAACAGGGATTTTTTCCTGGTATCCCCTTATTGTTAACGAGTGGCTGCCAGAGTCCTTATTAAGTTTTTCGATATAATGCATGTTTACTATGCATGTCCTGTGACAGCGGATAAAATTGGAATATGGTTTTATCTGAAGCTCGATATTCTTTAAAGTATTCCGGACAAGTATCTTCTTAAGGTTATCTTCTTCCATGTATGTTATTTCCACATAATTATCGGCAGACTGAACAAAAACAACCTCTGCAACAAGCAGAGTAAGGTTTTCAGTACCTTTTTCAGAGATGAACTCAATGGATTTATTCAGGTTATCTTCCTCGTACTTTTCAATTTGTTTCTGAATTGTCTTCCTCTCCGAAACCAGTGATTCATTCTGCCGGATCAATTCCTTGTTTACATCGTATATTTTCAAAACCACCGGCGGGACAAGACATATCAGCACTTCTTTAAAAACGATATAGAAGGAGATATGTACGGATCCTACATAACGAAGGTAGAATGTAAAAGCAACGGAAGACAAAGCCAGGATGATAAACCCTTCCAGGTAGGAATTCATAACAGTTTCGTTACCATCCTGATCTTTTTTCGGGATGATCCGGGGTATGATAATCCGTGTTAGAAACATGAATAAGAAGACTATACCTGCAAAACCGGCAATAAACACCAATCCGTTGTTAAAATCGAATTTCTCGAAAGGAAAAGGCTGGAAGAAAAGGATGAAGAGGAATACTCCGAAGCTTATACCAAGGAGAATTTTTATTTCCCTGTTCAGCAACTGAACAAACCGGCTGGATTTTTTATTCATGATCCAAAATTAAATATTTTATGACAGTCATGCAATTAATCGTTCGATCGGTTGCGCGTTTGATTGGACAAGTTTCCATGTTCGCGAGTTATTTATATATTTGTAAACAGGCAATGCGTTATTAATAAAATACTAATTAAGGAGGACTTCGTTATGAAAACTAAACAGATGACATATATTCTGGCAAGTCTGCTGATATTGATTCTCCCGGTGAGTTTATCAGGGCAGACAGGCACAAGAGCCCAAAAAGCCCCGGATGACATTACCAAATGGACAAATAAGACAATAATGTGGGTTGGTCCGCATCAGGATGATGAAAGCGGATGTCTGGGGACATTGTCGTTACTTAAGGCAAATGGTAACAAAATTGTTATGTTATGGTACACTACCGGCAACAAGGGTTCGAGAGATCTTGATATGACAAGTGAAAGACTTGCCCAGATAAGGAAAGTTGAGTCTGAAAAAGCATGCGGAGAAATGGGAATAACACCGGAAACGGATACGTTCATTTGTCTCGGATATGATGACGGGATGCTGGAATATGTTCCCGAAAAAGAGCTTTGTGAAAAAGTCTGCAGATTGATAAGACAGTACCGTCCCGATGCAGTATTTACCATGGATCCCGGTACTACCTGGATGAAGTGGCATAAAACAGACCACCGGATGTCGGCTTTCATAACCCTCGATGCTGCACGGGCAGCCGCTTATCATTTATACTTTCCGAATCACAGAATAAATGAAGGACTGCAACCATTTACTGTTACAGACTATTTCTTTTATTCGACCGGTGAATCAAATTACGATGTTGATATTACTTCTGTCAGTGATAAAAGGATCCGTTCCCGTGCCTGGTATGTAAGTCAGTTTGGGCCAGGTAATTTTAAATACGTGGGTCCGGAACCGAATCAGGAAAATCTTAAGAAACAACTAACCAGCAATGCTGATAGAATTGCGAAAGGTGAAAAGATCTATGAAAGATTCAGGAGACTCTCTGAATCCATGTCATTCTGATTAATTGCTTTTTGCTGTAAATAAGGAATTATTACATCATTCTTATAATCATTCGTCCCGTCATAGGTGATAGTAACAACAGGAACCCCGGTTATATTGTTGAATCTGGCCAGATTCTTTTCCGGTTTTTCAGGATCAATAGTTTTCTGCGGACCCAGATATTTTTCGAAATACCGGTAGTATTTATCATCGAATAGTTTGAGGCATGAGGTGATCAGTCTGTGCTGGGCTGCGGTAACATATTCTCCCCGGTAAACAGTACGGCGTATTACATTATCGAGAGACATTTTAAGCAGGTCTGTATAGGGAGTTGTTATTACCTCACCACCTGTTTCTTCAATAGTGCGGATCAGTTTCTGGTTCATAATGACGTTATCGCATACATAGAAGTCTCCGATTTATTCCTCAATCCTTTTATCGAGCCAGTGAATGATATTAAGCAGAAGCTTATAGTTTTCCCCGGCAAAATCTGAATTCATTCCCATTTTTACCTGTGACGGACCGCCGAGCTGGGCTGTGAACATTGCTGCTTCTCCGAACATTACCAGGCGGCCTTCTCCATATTTCATATAAGCACCCTGCGACCATCCGTTTACGGGAGTAAATCGTGTTGAAGAATCAAAGACCCATGCCGTATCTGTTTCGAGCAGGAGGTATTGCTCATTAAACCTGAGAATAGTTTTTGCCTCAGCCGGTGATTCGAATGCCTGTCCCGTGAAGGTAACCACCTTATTAATCGTTTCACCGGAATTTCTCCCGTTGGTTATTGAACAGGGCACCATGGTCCTGTCCTTGCGGTAGAAATATGCCTGCCCTCTGGTTGCCGTGTCGATGGCGAAACCATTTGTGAATCTGAATCCGAATGCAGCGGCCAGATCAGCAGCTGCACCACCCATTGGCATGTGATCGGCGATCAGGAACAGGGATCCGCCTTTCTCAATCCATTTTTTTACTGTTTCAATTTCTTTAGCGGTGAATGCAGATGGAGTGGGAAGATACCAGTTCTCAACATTGATCTTATTGAGAGCATTGGCAATCACAAGTATCCTGACATCCCTGAGCCGGGACTCTTTAAATCTCCCTGGATATCCTCTGACAACATACCCGTCGCTCCTGAGCAGCCTGGCAAAGGGAAGATATCTTCCATCGGCAGTGTGAAAATTATAATGGCCTTCATCTATTGCCACCACCGGACCTTCTCCCTTCGTATATTCAGGCTGCAGAATTACCGGGTTATACGTCGTATCAGCAACTTGCTGCGACAACAGGCTTGCTGAAAACAGACTGAAGAACAATAACCCGGGGATCATCTTTCTTCTCATAGTAAACTAAATTAAGTTGTTTATCATTTTGATGAACTTAAAGATAGATAATTCTGTAAATATGGTTGTGAAATGAGAGTCCTTAAGTTGAGATGTTTGAGCGTTTGAGCATCCGATCGTGAAATTTCTTTTATCTTTTGTCTTGTTTCTGAGACGTCCTGAAAAAAGTTTACGGGTTTATAAAATTATTGGTCATATATTTTGAAAATTTCTTAAGATAATATGTAGTTTTTTGATATATCTTTCAACTAATATGTAAAAAGAATCCTGATGACAAGAAAAGGCCTGGAAAATGAGTTTATGGATCAGATCATTGAAAATGAGGACATTATTCATAAGATATGTAATATTTATGCTCCATCCTTTGATGAAAGAAAGGATCTGAAACAGGAGATCATCTACCAACTCTGGCGTTCTTATCCTTCATTCCGGGGTAAATCGAAATTTCAGACCTGGATGTACAGAGTTGCTCTTAATACCGCAATTTATTTTAACAAAAAGAACAGTCTGTTAACCACCGATCTCTCAAATGTTGAAGTTGAAGAAGACGAGGGCTGGAAAGAACTTGAAGAGCAGTTAAAACAACTTTACCTGGCTATCCGGACTTTAAACCAGCTCGATCGTGCCATAATTTTCCTTTACCTCCAGAAACATAACTATGAGCAGATCGGGGAAATTACAGGTATCAGTACAAAAAATGTGAGTGTGCGTATCGTGAGGGTAAAGGAAAAACTCAGACAAATAATCAAAAAAACAGATTAAAAATGGAAAACAATAATCTTATAGATACATGGGAACATCAGAAGCATGTTCCGGAAAACGAAAAACTCGATAATAAGATGATAAGTGACTATTTAAAACCCAAAGTCTCAAAGGTCAGCTGGACCTTTAGTTCTAACCTGGTATTTTATCTTGCCGCTTTGCTGGCAAGTATAATAATGCTTTCAATGAACCTGTATGGCTACCGGTCTAATCCGGTTATGCTTGTTGCTGAATCAGGATTGCTTCTGCTTTCCGTGATTTTTCTTGGCTACGGGATATTTATCTTCATGAAAATCCGTGAAATAAATAATTTCAGCAAAGATCTTCATGAACTGCTTGATACCAAAATAAAATTCCTCCGCTTCCATTACGAGATATGGCTGATAATCACTGCATTTGTGGTGTGGATTTTATCTTTTGCCATGAATACCCTGATAGATAACAAGGATGGTTTTTACCGGATAAACAGAGTTGGTTCCTTTATAATTATTTCCATTATTATGATTGTCTTTATTTATACCGTGCAAAAAGTATCTGCTGAAATATCGCTCAGGCATCTGAAAGCTTTTTTGTCCGATCTTGAGGCAAGCTACCTGTCTCAAACAGGAATTATTGAACAAAAGAAGAAAAAGCTGCGGTGGTTCTACATTATATGTATAATCCTGCTGACAGCCATGCTGATCCTTGGAGTACTGAAAATGCTGAGCCTGGTATAGAGCGGTCATGGTAATTTTAATACCGGTAGTTAAATGCTTCAATGTTCATTCATTACAGTATTTTGTCATTTTGTAAACTGAATTGTACTTTTTGTCTGTCGGCAGATTGACAGATAGCTGCTTTTATATAAATTAGATTTCATTCTGACTCAAGAGATCTTTAACAAAAATCTTAACTATGCTTAAAAATTATTTTATTTTTACCTTTAATGAGGGAGTTGTAATGAGACTGTGTGTTACGGACCAATAAGTACTTTTAAATTTGCTAAATATGAATAAAGTAATGATTAAACCTTTTAATGTAGTTGACAATACTGATCTGCCTGAGATGTCGGTTGATCAGATCCCAACTGATGGTGATCCACTTGAAATCAAAGGAGAATTATACTTTGTTTGCGAACAGAATTATAAACAACATGCTGATCCTCCAGTGATTGGGGTGATTCCGCTAGTTGTAAGAAATCCGGCTAAAGTTTTAAACATTAAAAAATATATACAGTGTTTATCAATAGCTCACAGAAAAGTACACTTTAAAAATGATAAAGGGATTTGTGACCTCGACAATTGCAATGAAATGATTATATCATAATAAAATCAACACTTAATTCATGCGTTTATTTTGTCCAACTTATTTAGATGCACAACCTCTTCAATATAAATTTCTAAGTAGTTAAATAAAGATTTTCTCTGATGCTAATCAGCCCTCTAATGAGAAACGATAGATTAATATTTTATTCCTACCTTTACAGGTAAACATCAGGCTGACGATTTACAGAATAAACAATAAATAAAATGATAAGGATGAACAAAGAGAGACTCATTTCAATCCCGGCATGGTTGACAATTAACTTTGTTATTACAAATCCTTTTCAAACATTAATGAACCTAAAAAGCGAATTAAGAAAGTGGTAAAATGGCAGCATGTGGTTTCTATAGTTTATAATTTAAAGAACTTTATTGCTATTTTTACTTATAAGTTCTGAAAGTATTAACCAATAAATCTATAAGCTTATGAAAACTTTGAATTTCAAGTGGCTGGCAATTATACTTCCCTTATTTGTATTAATTACCGATTGTAAAAAGGAAGACGAAGAAGAAGTTTCAAAATTTGTTGGGGATTATGTCATCAGTAAAGCTGTTTTGACAGAAGCGTTAACTGTACTTACTGTAGAAATGGGAAATATTCCTGTTCCTGTTAGTACAGATATTACGCAAGCAATCCAAACGGCGTTGTTGAGTGCAGTAAGCTGTTCTTCTGCTGATAAATCATATGTTGAGTTAAGAGAAGACAATTCAATGTATTTGAGCTGCGAAGGATTAAATCCATTAAATGCTGGCACATGGGAAGAAGTGTCTCCTACATCATTAAAACTGAACTTGAACAGTACAGCCATTCCTCCTAATGGATTTGTATTAACGGTAACAGATATTGTGGAAGATGCAAGCGGATTAACCGGGATAACCAGTGTGCCATTACCAAAAGCGATGATTACAGGCATTATTGCTACTTTCCAATTAACCTTAAGTCCTACTGCTCCTGAGGTTTTTATAGTAAAAATTTCAATAGAATTTATGGAAAAATAATGTAGCAGAAACTCCCTTACTGAAAAAGATAGTTATCAACACTGATTTAAAAAGCTTTCTAAAGTTGATTTAATTTTTAGTCCGTTTAATATATTCCAGAATATCCTCATAAACAATACTCATATAGTATAAACCTCCAATTTGTGCACTGCCAAAACTGGTTGTGTAATAGTTGTTTAAAATATTTGATCCCCCGATTTTAAACACAGTTTTAATTGCAGACACTTTGTAGGAAATATGAGCATCAAGTGTGGTATGTGCCGGAATCTCTCCAGCACCAAAGCTTGCTTCCCACATAAAGCTATTTTGCCAATGAAAATTTACATTAAATCCAAGGTTTGTAATGATTGCATGGTGGCCGATAGAAAGGTTTGCACGGTAATCAGGGGAATTAAACTGAGCTTCCACACCAGGCGCATCAATGCCTTTCAGCAACTTATTGTAGGCCACATTGCTTTTGATCAATATGCCGATGGGCGTCATATAATCCATACCTACTGCCCATCCGAATGATGAAACCGGTTGATCGGTAGTAAAAAAAGTCTGGTAAAGCAGATCTTTTTCTGTTCCTGTATCTTCAGCTAATTGAGCCACCAGTTGAACTGCTTCAAATCCTTTGTATTTATTGTAAAAAGCATATGTATCCAGAAATAGTTTTTTCCCAAAAAACAATCCTTTGTATCCAATTTCAGAAGAGGCAACTTTCTCAGGACTTAATCCCGGCAATATAATAGGACCATCCTCTGTGACTGGTTTGTCTTTAACAGGATTTCTTCCTGACATGGGATATAGTGGGATCAAATTAAAATTATATTTGTTCTGAACTTCGGGCATTCCACCTATTATTCTAAATATCCCGGTATTTACGTCCACCCATTGATCTGCAATGGAAGGAAAACGATAAGCCGTTTGAATGGTACCTCTTATGCTATGCTCCATTTTTGCCCCCGGAAAGTAGATTAATGAAAATCGAGGTGTATATTGCGCTTCGAAATATTGGTTTTTATCGAACCTGAAAGCCCCTGTTACTCTAAGATGATCATTTATAAAATTTTTATTGATTTGGACAAATGTCCCAAACTGATTAATGCTGATCGGGTGACCCGGTTCATCAATAAATACAGTTCCATCACTGTTGACAAAATAAAAACGATTCGAAGCACCAACCTGCATCTCCATAAAGTGGATAAGATTCTTAAAATTATACATCCCCTCTACCTGATAGATTTTACTATTATCAAAAACCCTGGCTCCACCTTCGTTGATGGAATTCGAAGTAATCTTATCCATCATTGTATTAAAATCATTGGTGCCATGAACAGGAAAGGCCGGTTTGGATGAATCAAAAATAACTCCTGTTTTCGGATCTCGGTTGTCCGACACTAAACGCGCAAACTGGTGGGCATTATTCATATCGCCCGTAACAAGTGCAGTTTGTGTATAAGCTATCAGATAATCTGAAAACCAGTCTTCTGAAGGTTTCCATTCTTCGTTTAGTCGCATTGCAGCACCTCCAATATCATACGATGAACCTGAATTTTCAGTCACCCCCCATGCTCTGGCATAATAATTGGGATTATTCACTTCGATTTTTCCGGAAATGATATTGAATTCACGTGCTGCAAAACGATTCTGAGCAGTATACACACTTGTACCCTGAGCATAATTAGCCTGTACAATTGCTTCAGTACGTTCATTAATAAAATAATGCAATGACCCTGCAAATCTGAGGTTTTTTGTTTTATCATCAGATAAATCACTTTCTATCCAACCTGTTCGCGTAACCAGTTGATCCGGGAAATATTGTATTGCTGTGTTATAGAGCTCTTCATATTCCGGAGAACCCGGTATTATACCCTGAGATTCAGCAATACCATTAATAACCTGGGGGCCTACATCTTTAAGGTTCAACGACACCAATGACTCATCACCATAGGTATTCACACCATCGTAACCGGGATTTGTAAGTCGGATTAATGATGGATCATTCAGGTCAGTTCGATCTCTTTTATCACCTGCCTGCCAATCGGTTGCATCCAGATATGAACCTGTTATTTTCAGTGCTATACGATTACTGAAAGCCTTGGCATATCTAAAATTCACTTCAAACATTGGCGTTAGATTATCAAAAGTCCGGGAGGCAATGTTCATTACACCTGACTGAACTGAAACCGTCAGTCCCTGATATTGAAACGGATCTTTACTTTCCATTACCAGTGTACCATTCATTCCGCCAGGTCCATACAGGGCAGTGGAAGCTCCTACCACCATTTCCAGGCTATTAACATCAATCTGCGATAATCCAAATATATTACCGGCGGAGAAGCTCAATCCGGGGGCAATGTTCTCCACACCATCAATAATCTGGTTCATCCGGTAATTGGTATAATCGTTGAATCCCCTCGTATTGGGTAAACGAAAAGTAAGGCCATGCACATTCATATCTACCCCTTTTAACTGATATAAACCATCGTAGAAGTTAGCTGTGGAAATTTGCCTCAAATCGCGCAAGTTCATTTTCTCAACACTGACCGGAGACCTTAAAATATTTTCCTCGATACGGCTGGCAGAAATTACAACTTCCTGCCCTAATAGAAATTGTTCTTCCATTTTAATATCAAGAAATGTAGTTGCGCTTGTCACTTCAATATCCTGCGGTACAAAACCAACATATGAAATATGTAATACCAGGGGTGGTGGAATTTGGGTTTTAAGTACAAAAACACCGTCGTTTCCAGTAATTGTTCCATGTATATCATTTTTGATAGTAATGTGAACACCTATCATAGGCTCACCCGATTTAGAATCAGTAATTTCCCCTTTGATTTCGTAGCTTTGTGCTGATAATGGGTTTAATATCAGAACGAAAATCAGATATATTATTAAGCAGGATAAAGTTTTCATAATCTAATAAATGTGGAAAATACTAATTTATTCTCTAATACGAATATCCAATCCACTACTATCACCATCAAATGGTTTCACATAAATCAATGAATGTTATACTTCGGACTTTGGCTGACGTTGGATTCCAATGTTCATTTTAGTTCTGAAAACTTCATATTGACACCTGCCTGCCGTGCAGGCAGGGAATGGCGCAAAGGTTTTAACTTTTTAGCAAACAAAATTTACCAGGCCGGCCCAAATGTGACAAAAGAGAAGTTTTTCTGATTTGTCAGAGTGGGCTAATCTCTGAAATAAACTTAGAATCAACCCAATAGATGGAAGAGTTACCGTTCCCGGGTTTGGTATACATTTCTTCCAAAAGTGAAAAAGTCAGCTCCTTAGGCAATTTTTCCTTCTCAGGTATTCTTGAGGACATGAAGAAGAAGTACTTACCATCGGGAGACACATATGGTGAAAATTCAAGCCCGCTTACTGTATTTATTTTATTCCCCATATTAACGGGTTCGGTCCATGTATCGTCTGGGTTCCGGTATACCAGGTAATAATCCGTACCCCCAAAAGAATCTTTTCTTCCATTCACCGGGACTATTAAATATTTTTCGTCAGGATCAACAAAAGCATTATACTGAGTCACCCCTGAGTTTACCTGAGGTGGAAGCTTCTCCGGTTCCTGATATTTTCCATCCTTCATCCTGGAACGAAAAATATAATTAACGCGGCTTTCTTTTTCTGATCTAGTAAAATAAAGAGTCCCATCTTTTGTAACAGAAGGGAAGAATTCTGAATATTCAGAATTAACTGGTTGACCAGGATTATAAGGTTCACTCCATTCATTACCAATCCTATCCATCACCCAGATATCCTCATCTCCTTCAGTTTCATTCGCTGCCGGATCAGGCCGATTTGAAAGAAAAAAGAACTTTTTCCCGTCAGGAGATATACAGGGTTCCAGATTCATATATTGTGGATTCCTCATATGTTCCATCACTTCAGGGTGAGTCCATTTGCCATTTATCTCTTTGGTTACCAGGATAGTAGCAAAGGTGTAATTAGCAAGGGAAATGCAAAAATAGATCTCCTTACTATCAGGTGTCATGGCTATGTCGCGCGTAAACATACCGGTTGAGACAATTCCCGGGGCAAAGACTTCCGGTACATCTCCCGGTGTTTCCTGTCCCAGATATGCGCCGGTAGGAGCTAAGAATTCCACTTGCGGAGAATGCACACATCCTGCAATTAATACCAATAGTGTTACAAAGATTAAATACTTCTTCATTTTGCGTTTATTATTGCTTATCAGATCACATTGTTCTATATTGTATATTTAATAAAAATAATCAATTATATCTTAAACAGGCAAGCTGTTTATATGTATAACACAGAAAAACCACATACTGCACCTGGGGAAATGACTCCACAATGTATCAAAAAAAGAACAAATGAATATACGACCGGTTATTACAAAATCTGATCTGAAAAGATTCATCGATCTTCCTTACAAGCTATATAAAAATGATCCGGTATGGGTGCCTCCGTTATTGGATGAGCAATTCAGTCAGTTTGATATGAAACGTAATCCGACGCTTGATCATTGTGAATATGCACTATTCCTTCTTGAGGAAAATGAAAAGGCAACAGGACGTATCGCCGCTTTCATAGACAGGCTGGCTCTGGAGACATGGAAAGAACCGATCGGATTATTCGGTTATTACGAATGTATTGAAGATATAACAGCCTCTTCTGTGCTCTTTGAGACCGCTGCAACCTGGCTCAGGAATATGGGAATGACAAAAATGAGAGGGCCATGGAGCTTTGTATCGCAGGAGTGGGGCCTGGTTGTGGAAGGCTTCACCCCGTCACCGGTGATTATGGCACCCTATAATCCGCCTTATTATATTGATCATATGGTTTCCTTTAACCTGGAAAAGATCAAGGATCTGCTGGTTTATTATATTTCAGTAAAGGATGGTTACACCATACCCGACAGAATAATGACTCTTACCGATGATGTTGCAAAGCGATATGGGGTACATGTCCGTCAGGTCGATATGAAGAACTATGATGAAGATGTACAGAATGTTATTGATCTGTCGAACAGAAGCCTTATCAACAATTGGGGTTATACCTCTGTTACAAAGGAAGAAGCAGAGGCTGTTGCGCGTGATCTGAAGCCGGTTATTCAGCCAAAAGGAGTAGTTTTTGCTGAAGATCCGGAAGGCAGACCTGTCGGATTTGCAATTGCTCTTCCTGATATAAACCTGATATTGAAAGGTTTGAATGGGCATCTATTACCATTTGGATGGCTTAAGCTTCTCCTTGGAATACCAAAACTGCGTAACTACCGTCTTTTTGCCCTTGGAGTGATTCCGGAGTATCATGGGAAAGGTATTGACAGTCTTTTGTACCGCGCTCTTTGTGAGTCGCTATATACACCTGAAACCTGGATGGAAATCAACTATGTTCTTGAAGATAATACCCCGATGAATAATGCTATTCATAAACTCAATGCAAAGCCGCTGAGGAAATACAGGATCTTTGAGAAAGAGTTATAGTGGAAAACAATTGGCCCTGACCACTGGTTTTTTCCCAATTGCTGATATAACAAATTAAATAAATGTCAAGCAGCAATTGTACGAACATATCCGTCTTTAATACAATGGTTGCACGCTGAAGGAATGTAATCCGGACCCGCTTTCATAATCAAAGAGCAAAGAGAAAAATATAAAGATCCCTGTCACCATGATAAAAAGTTACTTTCTTACAGCCTTCAGGAATATATTGAAACACAGGAGCTTTTCCATTATCAATATTTTCGGACTATCAATAAGTATGGCCGTATGCATGCTTATTATTTTAGTAGTCCAGGATCAGCTTTCTTATGATAACTTCCATAAGAACCGCGACCGGATATTCAGAATTCAATCGATAGATAACCTGAGTAAGATAGCAATAAGTAAATATGCATCTGCAACCTGGCCGCTGGCAAAAGAATTGAAGGACAATTATCCATTCATTGAGGATGCTGTTGTACTGAATAACAGCTTTAATGGTGAAGGCATATATGATGAAAAAAGGTTCCGGGTTTCAGGTTTCTATGCAACTTCTTCATTTTTCAATCTTTTTGATTTCAAATTAAAAAGCAACTTGGCATCAAAACCTCTCGACGAGCCTTATTCAATAGTTTTGGCGGAGGAGGTGGCTGACAAATTTTTTGGTGATAATGATCCTATTGGAAAAACTATTATTTTCGAGAGATACGGCAGTTTAAGAGTAACCGGTGTTGTTCCAAAAACGGATCAAAAATCTCATATTCAGTTTGAAGCCTTAATTTCCGATGCAACACTTCTGGCTCTGGAAAAAGAAAATAAGATAAGTGATATTACTGATAACTGGGAAGAATTTGGTTCAAATTATGTGTATATATTGCTTAAAGAAAATGCCAGGCAAAGTGATCTTGACACTGCACTGGTAAAAACAGGTAAATTAAAATACCCTGAAAATGGAAAGGTAAATATCTCTTTTTACAGTACTCCGATATCCAGGATCGTTCCAGGGCCATTGCTTGCAAATGAAATCGGAATGTTTCTTCCAAATGCATTTGTAATTTTCTTTGCAGGGCTCGCAATAGTAATTATGCTTTCGGCTGCATTTAATTATACAAGCCTTTCAATTGCCCGATCTCTGATGAGAGCAAAAGAATATGGAATACGAAAATCCTTTGGAGCATCAAGGGGCCAGCTTGTCTCACAGATCCTGACCGAGGCAGTTATCATTGCATTAATCTCACTTTTCTTTGCCTTTATGATTCTTCAGTTACTTGTTCCTGCATTTTCAGGAATGAGGTTTATGACACTTCTCAGGATTGATCCCCATCAGAATCTTACAAGTTATTTAGCCTACTTCCTCTTTTCCGTTTCTACAGGTTTAATTGCCGGTCTGATTCCTGCAATTTATGTATCATCCCTGAATCCCATAAAAGTATTTAAAGCCTCTTCAAATATCAGGTTATTAAAGAGAGTTACATTCAGAAAGATCCTCCTTGTGGCCCAGTACACATTCTCTATTATTTTTATAATTTCAATTATATTATTATACAGGCAGATGAGCTTTATGTTAAATAGTGAGCTGGGTTTTGACAGGGATGTTGTTTATAATATACGGCTTAATGGACAGCAGTTTTCCAGGGTCAGGGATCAGTTCAGCCAGTTACCGGAAGTTGTATCAATTTCGGCCGGATCACATATCCCGGGAATTGGCAATTATTGGAGTACTGGTATAAAAAGCAAACCTGAAGATGAATCGTATGATGGTGCCTATTTTTCTGTCGACCCTGGCTACCTCAAAACTATGGGAATAAATATTATTGCCGGTGAAGATTTTCCAAAAGATCCGGCTCCAAATACCAATTTAGTAGTTATTAACAGAAAAGCAGTCGAGTATTTTAAATTTAAATCTCTTCAGGATGCGGTAGGACAAAACATATTGATTTATGATACTCTGCCGGTCAGGGTCATTGGTGTGGTGGAGAATTATAAATATGTTGCGCTGTTTCTGCCTCTTAAACCGCTCATCCTCAGGATGAATCCTGAGCAGTACAACATTGCAGTTCTCAGGATCAACACACAGGACAGGGAGGCCTCAATAGCTAAATTTAAGGATGCCTGGACTTCGATTGATCCTTATCATGATATTCAAGGTTCATTCCTTGAGTATGAGATAAAGGATTACTATGGTATCTTTGGAGATGTTTTATATACTGTTGGCTTTGCAACTATCCTTGCAGTCATTGTAGCATGTCTTGGGCTTTTTGGAATGGCTACATATAGCATTCAGACAAGGTTGAAAGAGGTTGGTGTCAGAAAGGTTTTTGGGTCACAATCACAAAGTGTTGCATTGCTCATCGGCCGGACGTTCATTATAATGCTGATAATTGCCGCTGTTATAGCTGCACCACTGGCATATTTAATAAACTCAGCATGGCTTAAGTTTCTTGCTTTCCATGTTACATTTGGCGCAGGGACTCTCTTCGCCGGCATTATAATTGTGTTTATAACAGGCATCTTGACAGTTCTTTCTCAGACTCTGAAAGCGGCAAACACTAATCCGGTTGATGTACTAAAGTATGAATAGGAAAGATGGCCTGGAATACCAAAAAAAGACGGATAAATTCGCCATCCAGCCAACACGGACAATAAAACAAAAAAGCCCCGGGGAGGGGCGTTAACTTCCTGAAAAGAAAACTATATAATATATTCGTAATCTAACCTTGGCATTTTAATCAATCAATAAAATTTTTGCTCTCATCCTGTTTTTTCATTATCTTGCATATGTCCGTTGCATTGTATTATTATGTGTGCCCTTTTCATGAATAAATATCGGATCGGATCAAAACGATTGAAAGGATTTGATTATTCCTCGCCAGGGAAATATTTCATTACAATTTGCACAAAAAATAAGATCCCTTATTTCGGGAAAATCGAAAATGGGGAAATGATATTATCGAAATTAGGTAAAATTGCCGAAAAATTCTGGCAAGAAATTCCAGCCCATTTCCCATTCATTGAATTGGATAATTTCATTGTCATGCCTGATCATATGCATGGAATAATTTCGATTAATACAAATCCCGATTCAAATATTGTAGAAACGATGCATGCATCGTTTCTACAAACAAATTTTCAAAATCCAAATAAACCGATTGCACCAGAAATCTATACCAACACAATGGAAAATAATAAATGTATATCCCCCAAACCAGGTTCATTGGGTTCAATTATCGGTTCATACAAATCGGCTGTTTCAAAAACAATTCATCGATCCAATTCCGATTTCAAATGGCTATCCCGATTTTATGACCACTTAATACGTTCTGATCATGAATTATCCCGCATCCGGAAATACATCCGGGAAAATCCACAAAATTTTAAAAACCTATAGAATTTATTATTTCAACCGATTAAAATGACAGCTATGCTTACACCACAAAAAATGAAAGACCGAACCCTCAGACTAGTTAGGAGCTATTGATTATTAAATTGTTAAATCAAGAAGTTCACAATGTTATTTCATAATCTGTAACTGTCATAATTCTGTATGTTCAGACTATCAGGCAAGACCCCGAGGGTGATAATATAGAATGTATGCGTCTTTGTTCCCTGTTCAAGATGACTTCCCACAACACTGTTCTCATCCGATAATGCGATGTGGGCGTTAACCCTCTCAAGATCATTCACGAAAGGTGAGCTGAAGATCCGCAAAATCACCGTCAGAATAATTCCCGACAAAAAGCCCTGTCTTGCCGGTAGTCCTTTCATTCAGCTTATCAATGCTCAAGCTCGGTTCCGGGTTTCCATTGACATAAACCGACACATGAGGATATTGAATTACTATCCTGGCATGAAACCATTCATTGCCATCCGGAGGATCTGTTACAGCTTTTTCATATTTCCCGTTCTGCTTTTCCCTCAGGAGATTCCATGTATTGTCAGGATGTGAGACATATTGAACTGCATGGATCTTACGCATCGGGTCTGATGACCGGAAATTGAACGGGCGAAAATAGATCGCATCAAAAGTCTGATTGTCAACTCCATGAAATACTATCCCGACAAAGCTTTGCTGAAACAAATCTTTTCCCCTGATATCGAGGTCAATAACTCCATCTGAAAATTCAACCTCCTTAAGCCAGGCAATTCCGTCACCCATACTCCTTGAAAAACGTATACCGCTTTTACCGTCTTCCGAAAACGATGAGAGCTGCCTGTTATAGATTTCAAGCTTCCCATTCTCAAGCAAGCTTACCAGGTCATATTTAACTGACTTTTCCTGTCCTGTCAGGGTCAGAACATTAAGTAATCCAAGGAACCCTGTCAAATAAATGCGGATAATTTTTTTTGTATTCATCTTTTTAATTATTAAATGATTGCATGATAAACGGCGTCAGGTGATAAGCCTTGTTTTTACTTCTTCAGGTATCTGATAATCTTCCCCCACATTACCGGGATCAGGGCGGGAAACATCCTGTAGAGCCACCAGTATACTTTATGCTTATATGGAGCAATAATGATAGCCCTGTTTCTTTCTATACCTCTCATCATCGGTTTAATGACATCTTTTGCAGTGGGATATTTATTTGCCGTTCTTTTGTTCTTTTCAGAATTTAAATATTCCGAAACATTTGGTGTGACATCATGAATAGGAGTTTCAAGAAAACCTGGACACAGGGCATTCACCTTTATCCCGTATTGTTTTGCTTCCGCTCTCAGCGAAAGCGTAAATCCCACAACCGAATGCTTGCTTGCCGAATAGCTTGTCATAAGTCCGCCGGGCATCAATCCTGCCAGTGACGACACATTGACAATCTGTCCGTACCCCTGTTTCATCATTATCGGATATACATAATAAGTGCCGTAAAGCACACCCATGAAGTTGACACTGAATATCTTCTCCCAGCCAGCAAGATCCATATCCTGAAATTCCCCGTTAATGCTGATCCCTGCATTGTTTACCAGTAGGTCCAGCCTTTTATACTGTTCGTATGTCTCCTTTATCATCGCCTCAACTTCCGGGGATTCTGAGACATCGGTTTTCATTGCCCTGCCTTCACCACCTGCCTTAATAATAATGTCTTCCACTTCTTTTGCCTTTTCATAATTCAGATCGGCAATAATGACTTTCACGCCTTTTCCGGCCAGGTAGAGGCAGATCTCCTTACCTATTCCGGAAGCACCACCTGTTACAATTGCGACTTCATAATACATATTTCATCCCTCCTTTTTTATGTGAAGAGCTCTTCCTAAAGGCCTTGGATAAAGAGCGTATAGCATTTAGCGTTCGATCGTTTGACCGTTCCGGGTACAGTTTTGAATATAGAATATGGAGCGTTTTACTTCAATTATAAAGATACACTGAATTTAACGGAGTTACACTATTTTTTTACTCTCACTTTTCTCGCCTTCACCACCTCATACGTTTTGGTCTTGCAGTCGTGCTTTACAGGCCGAAGGCAATAAAGACTTTAAGATTGCACCATATATTTAATCTGCCCTGAATAAATTAGTTGTAAGGTATTTCTCTCCCCTGTCCGGGAATATGACTACTATTACTCCGGACTTAATTTGTCCGGCTATCTTAATAGCAGCATGCATGGCAGCACCACTGCTCATACCAACAAAAATTCCTTCTTTTTTAATGATCTGTCTTGTCATTTCAAACGCTGATTCTGTCTCAACCATGATCGTTTCATCTATTTCTGAAGGATCATAAATTGAAGGCACTATCGCTTCTTCCATATTCTTTAATCCCTGTATATAATGACCTTTCACCGGATGCGCACAGACAATTTTTATCCTGGGATTGTTCTCTCTGAGGGCTTTCCCTACTCCCATTATTGTTCCTGAAGTCCCTATGGCTGAAACGAAATAGTCAACTTTCCCGTTTGTCTGCTTCCAGATTTCCTCACTCGTTGTTTTATAATGCGCAATCTTGTTGTATTTATTTGAAAACTGATCCGGCATAAAATACTTTTCAGGATTTGCCTTTACAAGCTCTCTTGCTTTAGTTATAGCTCCATCAGTCCCAAACTCTGCATTGGTCAACGTGACTTTCGCACCAAAAGATTCAATCATTCTTATTCTTTCAACAGATACTGCCTTGCTCATGACAATCTCGACATTATACCCCTTCACTACTCCGATCATTGCTAATCCAATGCCTGTATTCCCTGATGTTGGCTCAATTATTGTCTTTCCTTTTGCCAAAGAACCTTCAGCCTCTGCTTGCTCAATCATCTTTAAAGCTATCCTGTCTTTTATACTTCCGGTTGGATTGTTCCCTTCAATTTTAGCGCAAATAGTAACATTTTTGTTCGGATTCAAATTGTTTATCCTGACAAGAGGAGTATTTCCAATGGTCTGTAAGATGTTTTCGTAAATCATACTGTAATTTTAAAAATTTGGATTTAATATAGTTTTAAAAGTCTTGCATTTTTGTCGAAGTCCCACGAACCATTATACTTTTTCACCCGCCATTTTGAAAAGCTTGATCCCGACTAGCGGGAACCAGAGCAGATAGAGAGTTCCTGCAAAATACATAAGGGCACTACCGGTCGCTGGTGGCCGGAAACTCCCCTGCCCTCGTGATAATTTCATCATAGGAAGTTGTCAGTCCGGTTGAAGTATTTATTTTGGTAGTTATAAACAGCTTTTCACGTTCCATGCCCCTGATAGTATTCCCGATCAAGATCTCGTTTTTCCCGTTGGAATAAGATTCTGCCGTTTCAATAAAATTCACACCTGAACCGATCACTGCTTTCAGAACAGGTTCTGAATATGGAATTCCCGAACCGATGTCAGACACTTTTGCTTCAGTCCTTCCCAGCCTGCGATTCAGTCTGTTTGTTGTCATGATGCTGTTTTGGAGCAGTTGTGGTTAGTGTAATCATGGAATCGTATATTCGGGCGTCAGAGTGTTTGAGAGTTCTCTCCCTCACCCCCTCCCCAAAATTCCGTGGCAAAAATCAGTGTACAAGATATCCATTTTAGAAGAGACTATAAGTAAGTGTCATCGATAAATTATGGTAATACGATCTCGTTAAATTCTTCTCTTCCGGCAATGCGCTTTCATATCGCACTCTCATGACAGAATTACTTCCGGATAATGATGTTATTAACCTGACACGCAAACGCGGAGAAACATAATAGTACATATCGAATGATGAAAAAACAGATAACAGGTTGTTTCTCATCTTAAAACCATCCGGATCAAGATCTGTCAGGGTCCTTACATCGTACGAGTGCTGATAAGAACCGGTCAAGTCAAGGCCAAGGGAGGTCCTGGAGTTAGGCAGATACTGAAGCAGTCCATTTATGCTGGTCCTGAAAATATTTGTTTCAAAATTATCAATCGCACTTTCCTTGTCCTGCGGATTTCTTGTAAATTCCATACCATAAAATGTGTTAATACCGGCTCCTGTCTGCCAGTAAAGATTCAGCGGCTTTGCATACTTCACATTTATAAATCCGCCTGTCTCGTAAACATTGCTGTAATTCTTGCTGTCTATGATAGTTGTGTTGTCAACAGTGTATTTCTCGCTTCTCCTGTTTATCCGGATATTATTGCCAATACCTGCATTCACTGCAAAACCTGTCTCCCTTGCAGGACCGGAGGCATAATCCCACTGGTCGTTCAGGACCGCAAAATATGCAATGTCATTTGAAGAAATGATGTCATTCGCAACAAGAAATGAATCAATAACATGAAGCTCTTCAATCTTCCTGATCCTGGTATCGAAGAACCTCTTTTTCCTGATCCTGGAAATCTCCCGGGCCATTTCAATTACAACATTTTCAGCTGGTACAGATGCTATTCTTCCTGCTTTCTGCAGCTCTTCGAGTATGTAAAGAGCCAGCCTCAGATCTTCCACAGGTTCAATTCTTCCGTATCCCACCGAGACAGGCGCCGATAGCTGAGTATTAGATTCACTGATGTTGTTTTTTGCTGTGGTGCTGTTTTCATAATGGTACCGGTCTGTGTAGGAAATGAAATAGAAAACCGGGGCAACTTCAATGAAAAACATTTTCCGATTATAGAACCTGTTGGTGCTGCTGACCTTGATGCTGCGGTCTGTATCATTGTTCTTTGTATCATTGTCTTCTGAACTGTACTTATTGATTCTCTGGCTCAGATATGTGCTGGCACTGAGATTCCCCTGGTATTTTTCCGTATTGCGGAAATAATAATAGCTGAGGTTCATCGATCCGGCCAGTTCATTATGCTTAGAATCAGTGCTGTCCCATTTTTCTTGCAATAAATAGTTATTCACGTAGTTTTTGAAATTAAAAGTGGCATCCAGCCTGTTGAGCCTTATGTCAGGCAGCCTGTACTTTGACAGATCAAAGTCAGTGTATTGGGCACCCAGGAGCAGGGGAAGGACAAGTCCTGCTATGAGTAAAATGAATTTAGGTTTTTTCATGGTCTATGAGTTTAATGGTGATCGGATAACGGCTACCGGAAACAGATATCACCGTTATAATCTTCAGGCTTTTTACATCCGGCCAGGAGTATAAGGAATATTATGAAAGTTAGTCTTGTATACATTTTTCAGTTCAGGTTAGGAGGCAATACCGAATGCCTTATGAAAATCAAGTAATCCGTCACAAAGGTTGTGCCAAACAGGCTTTATTGGGATTATTATTAAAAAAGACAAAAGGAGAAAGGCAAAAGTTAGTCGTGCAGTCTTGCAAAACTTTAAGATTGCCTAATTAAACAAGGTTATATTTTTTTTATGCCAAACCACGCATAGGCTGCTCCTACAAGGATTCCCAGCCATGATTTGCCAACCTCATTTAATGTGACTGAAACATCAGGTCGCCTCATCACTCCTACATAGAATGAGGCGAACCCTATCACCAGCCATGCTATAATATATGTCCAGACTATCGTCTGCATAAGCCTCTTTCCATAATCCTGCGAAAGGATCTTAACCTGGGAAAGAGGTGTTGAACCCCTTTCAGCCAGCGCCAGGTTGCCGATGACAACACCGGCGACAAGCCCGCCAAGCAGATTAACAACCCATACTGCATTAACACCCGGGAAATAATTCCCGGATCCCGGATCCCATTTTAAAACTGAAAGGATCATACTTCCAAGGGTAAGTAAGTAAATAAGAAGCAACAGGCATGCAATTACTCCCAGCATGATTTCTTTTGCTTTTGGATTCATAACACATCTCCTCCATTTTTCAGAATAAGTTTTTTATCAATTGTATCGCATTTTTGATACATATAAAGTTAAAACGGTTACATGATTGCAAGTCAGGTCAATACAGGTAATTAACCGGGTTTATCATTGCTATCTGCCGGAAATTCCTCTTTCCAAGGGCGTCCCGCAGGCAGATGCTGAACCTCTTTTCATTACCTTCAATCTTGTTCATGTAAAAATCAGTTCCGTAAAGGATACGTTTCCTATAGACAGAAGACTGAAGTGTTGCATTGATCAGCGGAACAAGCGACATGTCAATTTTAGTGAAAGAGATGTCGGCATAGGTGTTTCTGTAATCCCTGAGCAGTCCCTTGACCTTATAAAACCATGTGGCATTCATTTCAGTCCTGTTCTGGGCATTCAGAAAATCATCCATCTCATCGGTCCCTCCGAAATGGGCGAAACAAATCTTAAGGTCCGGATACCGGTCAAGCACATACCTGTAATTGTCAGGATCTCCAAAATAATCCCTGCGTTTCTTCCTGCATTTCCATTTCAGCTCCTCCCCCGTCAGCGGATGTACCTTCGGCAGGTTTTTCTTCTTCTCCCTGAAATGCACACCATAGGGATTGCAATGGGTCATTACCGGGATTGAATTCTTAGACGCATATTCAAAAACAGGCATTAGATGCTGGTCAAAAGGCCAGTACCCTAGCGCCGGATAGATTTTTATACCTTTAAATTCCTTACCAATATATTTCTTTACAAAGTTCAGAATACGAGGTTTCCTGGGATCTGCAAATACAAAGGGATAGATCCTTTTTTTGTACTCTGCAGGCAGGTTGATAATATGTTTAAGCTGTTTCAGATAACTTTTCTCGGGTTTACCGGCTTTCATGTATTCCATATCCATTGTGAGGATGACGAATTTTGTATCCGGCGGATAAAAATCAATCAGGTTATCCAGTATTTCCTTCTGGGTTTTATCAAGTGCTATTTTCAATAACATTACACGCCTGTCGAGGAGGTCATTGTTACTGAACGGATTGATATTATTTAACACGAAGGCTAGCCATCTGAAATGATTTCTTTTTGCCAGCCATCTGACCAGTCTGAAGGGCAGATATTTATCAGGTACATGCTTTGAGCTGAAGATGTGAGTATGGCAGTTATATATGGTCATAGTTTATCAAAGTTATGCCATTCGGAAGTTAAAGTCAAGAAAATTGGTTGCCATAAAGTTCATTATCTTTATCTGAACAAAGTTGTGTAATTTTAACCCGGAAAAACCCCTGAAATGACAACAGCATTTTTAATTGCATCTATCGCGCTCCTGATTATCTCCATAATACTTATAATAACGCTGCGCCCGCGGAACAATACTGATATCCAAACTCTTACAAATAGAATCACAGAGCTGCAGACAAGCATAGCGAATATTGAGAAAACACTCAAAGAGGATTTCAGGCTTAACCGGGAGGAGAACTTAAACATATCGAAGGAAAACCGTACTGAACTGACACAGACACTGACCACCACTTTTAAAAGCTTCCAGGAAACATTCGAAAATAATGTGAAGGCTTTTAACGATCTGCAGAGAGAAAAGTTCGGTCAGCTTGAAGATAAGCAGAATAACATGGTCAAGGCCACCGAAGAAAAGCTCGAGAACATCAGGGTAATGGTTGATGAAAAGCTCCAGAAGACCCTCAACGAAAGGCTTGGCCAGTCGTTTGAACTGGTGGGGAAGCAGCTTGAGAGTGTTCAGAAAGGGCTGGGGGAGATGCAGACGCTTGCCCAGGATGTCGGAGGGCTGAAGAAGGTCCTCAGTAATGTCAAGGTACGCGGAGGCATCGGCGAGGTTCAGCTTGGTATGATGCTGGAGCAGATCCTTGCTCCGGAACAATATGCGGAGAATGTGAGGACAAAGCCCAGAAGCAAGGAAAATGTAGAGTATGCCGTCAAATTACCGGGACGGGATGATGCCAACTCTGTTGTCTGGCTGCCAATCGATGCAAAATTCCCCAAGGATAAATATGAGTACCTGCTTGAAGCTTATGATACAGGAGATCCGGGACAAATAGAGGAGGCACAGAAAAACCTTGAGGGCACTGTCAGAAATATGGCAAGGGACATCCGGGAAAAGTACCTCAATCCGCCCTACACTACTGACTTTGGAATTATGTTCCTTCCTTTCGAGGGCATTTATGCCGAGGTTGTGCGGAAGGCATCTCTCCTGGAGGAGCTTCAGAATAAGTATAAAGTCATTGTTACAGGACCAACTACACTAGCAGCCCTGCTTAACAGTCTTCAGATGGGTTTCAGGACGCTTGCCATACAGAAGAGGAGCAGTGAGGTCTGGAAGATCCTTGGAGCCGTGAAGAAAGAGTTTGAGAGCTTCGGGGGGTTGCTGCAGAAGGCTTCAGGCAATATACAGACAGGGCTTAATCAGCTTGATGATGTAGTGGGAGTCCGCAGCAGGGCCATTCAAAGGAGACTGCGCAACGTGGAAACCCTGGGAGCGGCTGAAGCAAAATTAATTCTGCCCGAATCCGGCGATGTTGATGCAAACGATGAAGAGGGTGAGAGTATCCCTGATGACAGCAGTGAAACCTGAAATATGTGACCTGAAAAAATGCACTCCGGAACCTTAACCACTGAATAACACGGGCCTTCGTTTCGCTTATGCTGACACGGAGTTACACTGTTTATTCGTTTCGTTGCCAGCCTTAGAAACAATCAGGCTCCTCTCTTCAGCAAGTAAGATGAAGAATAAGGCAGGTATCCGGATCGTTAACATGTTTTATTGCCTCAGGGGTGGTCATTACAAGCAGCTCTACGCCTTTCCTGCGGGCTTTTTTATATACCCCCTCCATTACCGGCAGGCTTGAACTATGTCCCGATCCGACAATAAGATGCTTGCATTTCCAGGGAATATTTTCGTCCGGTGATAGTGGTGTGTGCCCAAACTGGTCCCTGTACTTCTTCGATTCAGCCTTCTTTCTCTTTTTGACCAAACCGTTTTCTATAATAACATCTTTATTGTAAGTTTCACCATCAATGGTTATTGATCCGAATGAAAGATCCGTGATTTCCATAACTCACTGCTTTTCAGGATTTGGAATGATACAGGTGAATTCAAAATCCTCACTGAACGGATTCCTGAACTGGTGTTTTTCGTTGGGCTTTACGAAAAGACTCTGGCCCTTTTTTACTTCATGCTCATTCCCGTTTTCATCAATTGCAATACCTTTAGCGCCTTCAATTTTGATCACATGTTCGTAGTTGTGCTGATGAAAAGGAGTATTGCCGCCCGGAGCAATGATAAAATGTCTCATGAAAATATTTTCTGATTCGTCTCCGGGACCGATCAGCATCTTCATTTTAACACCTTTCGCTCCCTCCATTTTTACTTCAGCAGCGATTTTTTCTTCGTCGTTATTGATTTTCATGATATTATTTAATTAGACAACAATCAAATTTATTAAAAAATCAGATTCAATTACCATAGTTTTACCGGGGCAGAAAATTTCCCATAGTTCCATCACCAAGCTGGCCGTAGTAGTTGTCTCCCCATATCCATACTGTGCCGTCTTCCCGGAGAATTATTGTTGTATGACAGCCACATGCTATTTTAGGGTATAATTCCTTTTCTTTTGTTCGGGGAATTTCCTCTTCGATGTCCCTTTCCTGCAATTCATCTGTCTTAACCACGGTAGTATCTGACACAATTTTATCGTTCCGGCCTTTACAATTTATAAACAGAACCATTTATGAAATCAGTACTATTGCAATAGAGATTAATGTTATTATCAGGCCTTTCTTCATTAGTTTATCCTCCTGTTTGTTCATTCACGCTAATATGTTCTGTACGACGGTCCGTTTTCAATAAAATGTACGGGTATATCTCTTATAAATCCTTTCAGCCATTGTGCACAGTATTCCATTCCGGGCTCCTCGGAGGTGACATGCCCGGAGCGCCGGCTGAGCTTCAAGATCATTCCGTAATCAATCGCATCAGGGAACAGCAAATAATTGTCTTAAGGTTTGAGGGTTACAATTTTTGAACCTTCTCACGATCAAACCTTAATACTTTCAAACTGCTTTGTATTTCTGCTGCATCTTTATGACCATATCCTTAAACTGCGGGAATCTTGTCCAGAGCTCCTTGTCGCATTTTGCAAGACCATCGCACTGGATGCAGCAGTCATATCCCTTTTCTATCACACATTTACGAACAGTGCAGGATTTCACAGGAAGACTCAGCGGCTTATCGTTTATCTTGCATCCGTAGCAGAAGACTTTATCAGCATCGAACTCTATACCGTATTTTTCCTTGAACTGAAAATCTTCATAAGCTTTCTTCTTTAACTCCATGTTATTCTCCAGGGTGCCCTTCCTGAGGGGGCAGTCATCCGGACATTTATAGCCGCAATATTCAAGGTTTTTCGGATCGGGTTTCGTATCCTGATCCTGTGCTGTCAGCATCGTGCCATGGGATAAAGCACAACATGCCACTCCTGCCCCGAAGCAGCGGGTAATAAAATCACGACGTTTCAATTCTTTTTTCATGGCATTAGGATTTTAAATGATATCAAATGTAAGAAGAAACTTATTCTTCAAAAATATAATTCAGGAAAATATTTAGAGGCATCAGGCGAATGGTGCCTTTCGGATCGTTAATGACCGGATTACGGCTTCTGCTCTCCCTTGCTCTCGCATAGAGAGTAATCAGCATAGTGTCTGAAACTTCAAGCATAAGTATTTAATATGTATTTATTTCAACATGAACAAAATCTTAAAGGAGCTTCGTAAAAATCCGGCTGTGACCATAATCAATATCAATATAAACAATTCAGGAAGAAGACTATCCAGAACAGTTTTATCGGGAACTTCCGAAAATAAAAGATCAGGAGCAAACAAAAAAATAATTGAAACAAACATCAATGTTAATTTCATCCATTTGTTATTCATCATGCCTGAGGTTTTAAAAATGTTCAGTTCCTGACCGCCAGCAGAACCGCCCTGCTGAGAGAAATTTTCGGCCTTTCAATTATCTCCAGCCCTGCTGATTCCAGCCTGGCAATCATCTTCCCGAACAACTTATCCGTAACATGGATCTTAGGTTCAACAATCAGTATTCTGCCGCCGGGATTCAGCAATGACTTCAGCTCTTCAAACATCCTCTGCTGATCAGGCACTTCATGTACCATCCAGAATGCCAGCACAAAATCCACTTTCCCCTGAACACCGATCCTGTCACTATGGCAAAGATGTGCTTCAATTCTGTTTTCCAGGCCTGTTTCCCTGACCTTCTCCTTCATCTTAACAAGCATTTTCTCCTGAAGATCAGCAGCAATAATCCTGCCTTTCCCGCCAGCCAGCCTCGCAAGCTCCGCGGTAAAATAACCTGGTCCGCAGCCAAGATCGATTACTGTCATACCATTAGATATATATGGCTCCAGAATCTTCCCGGGCTTATGGACAAATTTCCTTAATATATTGTCAAGACTGTATGCAAATACTGCAGGACAAATATATGGGTGCTTTTCTTTACCCATGATCCGTTTGTAATTATATTCTGGATAGCAGATAAGTTATTACCGAAACTGCCGCCGATAAAACCATCCCCCATATCAGATCAACAACCGTAACAAGTACCGGCCAGTCTTTCAGTGTTGCCAGGTTTGTCAGATCGTAAGTAGCATAAGTAATAAGCCCGAACAGAGAACCAAACAGAAGTGCATGCACAAGGGATTGCTTTTGGACAGCAGGTGTAATTACAAACACCACGAGTCCTGCAATGAACAGCAGGTAGAAAATAATGGCAGCATACCAGTTGATGTCTTGTCTCATCAGGAATCCCAGATGCGTATTATAGAATTTCCTGGCAACAAGAACCAGCCAGACCATGTCAATCACAAAAAATACAGGTAAGGCGATAAGGAACAGTTTTATGAACATATCGTTTCAATTTATTGATTTGCAACTGTATAAAAATAGATAAAATTCAATTATCATACAATCGTACAATATTTTCAACCTGACGCCCTTCGCCTGAAGCCTTTTTTACATGACAGCATGATAAATATTTTTATAAATTTGTACATATACCCGCAATTTAAACATAAACGTTATGAAAAAATTATCAAGAAGAGACTTCCTGGGCAAAACCGCCCTGGGAATGGGATCGGTTGCTTTTGCATCACGGTTTCCGCTTTCTTCTGAAATTAAGAAATCACTGAAACCTAAAAAAATGCTTATAGGTTTCCAGACATGGACAATAAGGAATGAGCTGGTGAAGGACTTTCCCGGAACGCTGAAAAAGATGGCAGACATGGGATACCAGAGCCTTGAAATGTGCTCTCCTCCCGGCTACCAGTTTGCAGGCCTCGGTCCTCTAATGAAATATTCGGCTAAAGAGATGAAACAGATCATAACCGATGCAGGGCTTGTCTGCACATCTTCACATTACTTAATGCCTGAACTGAAAAATAACCTGGATGAAAGGATTGCCTTTGCGCTTGAACTGGGTCAGTCACAGATGATCCTTTCCAGCTTCGGACTCCCTTCCAAAGCAACGATGGATGACTGGCTGAAAGCAGCGGATGAGCTTAATGAGGTCGGTATGAAGGCAAAACAGGGCGGGATCCAGATGGGATTCCATAATCATCATTTTGAGTTCACAAAAATCGATGAAAAACTGATCTATGATGAGCTGATGAACCGTTTTGATCCGGAATATATCAAAATGCAGTTCCAGGTAGCTGTCATCAATATCGGATATAAGGCCGCAGATTATTTCAGAAAATATTCAGGCAGGTTCATCTCTGCCCACTTCGCTGATTATGCAGAAGATAAAAAGACCGAAGTGCCGGTCGGACAGGGCATTGTGGACTGGGAGGAATTATTTGCCACTCTGAAAACCGCAGGGGTAAAAAATATCTTCGTGGAAATGGGTCCGGAAACCTTTAAAGAGAGCGCTGAATATCTGAAGAGTATCTGACACAGTTCATTTGAAATAAATAATCGTTCAGGTTAATAATCATATCTCAAGTTGCCATAAAATGACGAATTCTGCCCCTGTTATTAAAAAGGTGCTTCTCCGTTCCCTGGCCATTTGCCTGCTTTATATTCCTGTTTTGACTTCTGCATATGCCCAGCTAACGGGCATTGACGAATCCATCGCCAGATACAGGAAAGGTGAACTTATCATAAAGGCAAAACCGGGTGACAGGGTAACCGTTGAACAATTGAATCACGAATTCTGGTTCGGATGTGCAATCAGCAATGGACTGGCTGGCAGCTACTGGTCTGAAGATGATAAACAAAAGTATAAGGAAAAATTCCTTGAGAATTTCAATTCCGCAGTTACTGAAAATGCAGTTAAGTGGGGCGACATGGAACGCCGCAAAGGGGAAGTGAATTATAATACGGTAGATGCAATTCTGAAATGGACAGAGGAGAATAATATCCCCCTGAGAGGCCACAACCTCTTCTGGGGGATCCAGAAGTTTGTGCAGCCGTGGGTTAAAGAACTCAACGATGAAGAATTGAGGGAAACACTGCAGAACAGGGCCGAGACAGTAACAGCACGCTATAAGGGACGCTTTGCCGAATATGATCTTAATAACGAAATGATCCATGGCAATTATTACGAGGAGAGGCTTGGTCCTGATATAACGAAGCTGATGGCGCAATGGGCGCATAACGGAGATCCTGACGCAAAGCTATGGCTGAACGACTATGATATTCTTACAGGTAACAGGCTGGCCGATTATATTGCGCACATCCGCATATTACAAAAGCAGGGCATTCCTGTTGCCGGGATAGGTGTCCAGGGACACCTGCATGCGGATACATTTGACCGTAAACAGCTGAAGAATGCCCTGGATTCACTGTCAAAGTTTAATTTACCGATCCGTATTACAGAATTTAATATGCCCGGTCAGCGTTCAAAATATTATACAGAGAAAATAAGCAACCTTACCCCCGGGCAGGAAGAGCTTAAAGCAAAGGAGATCGTTGATTACTACAGGATCTGTTTTGCCCATCCGGCCGTGGACGGTATACTGATGTGGGGATTCTGGGAAGGCGCAAACTGGATACCGGTGTCATCATTGTACAGACGCGACTGGTCACCAACTCCTGCTGCTGAGGCATATCAGAACCTTGTCTTTAAGGAGTGGTGGACCAAAGAATCCGGAGTTGCTGATAAAAACGGCATTTACGCTATTCCTGCATTTTACGGAAAATACAGGATAACCGTAAATGGCATATCAAAAGAGACTGAACTTGTGAAAGAGGAAGGTAAGTTGATTGTAGAATTCACAGAGTAAAGCATTTCAATAAATATGCTACTTTAGCCGGGTAGAAGAAAATCCTTTTTATTTAAATTCAATAAATTTGAATATTATGATAAGTAAAATCTTAAACCGTATCAGCCTTGTTAATAAGACCACCTGGTTCAAAATAACATTTATTCTGGCAGGTATCGCCTCAACCATCTGGTTCCTGGTTCGCGTTATACCAAAGCCTCAGAGAGCGACATATCCCTGCATGCGGGTGGCGGCCCCGGTGATGTCAGGATTTATTGTCTGGCTTCTTACACTTGCAGGCTCGGTTGCAGCATTCAGAAAAGCAAAGCTGAATTTCATGAAATCAAATTACCTGTACGGCATATTTTTCATGATAGTCGCCTTTGCAGGCAGCATATTTATTACATGCAGGGAAGAAGGGAATGCATCTACTCCCGGTAGTGCAGAATGGATCATTGTTCCCAATCAGCCTGTCGGGAAGGCAAAAGGCATTTTCCCCGGCAGGGTAGTATGGATTTATGATCCGGCTGTTGCAGTATGGGACGGAACAACAGGAAACTGGTGGGATGAAAATGTCACATCGCAAACCGAATCGGACAAGATGCTGAAAGAATCTCTCATATCATTAACCGGCGAAAATTCACAGAAGAATGCATGGACAGCACTCTTCAGATATTTTAATTCCAAACACGGCAAATCCGGTCAGAATTATCAGTCTGACGAAAAGATCGCCATCAAGATAAACACCAACAATACCTACAGCCACCAGGATTCACCGGAGATCAATGCAACCCCTCAACTTGTGCTTTCAATCCTGAAAAGCCTGGTGAATGAAGCAGGGATCCCGCAGGAAAATATTACCGTGTTTGATGCCAGCAGGTTCATTAC
>Ga0307378_10000927_pt1 | contig 48743 bp, 41 predicted proteins | sample UN1MG_FD_202238 | JGI IMG/M metagenome (GOLD analysis project Ga0307378, IMG submission 202238) | Soil microbial communities from Risofladan, Vaasa, Finland - UN-1 | ecosystem: Environmental > Terrestrial > Soil > Coastal area > Acid sulfate soil | place: Finland: Risofladan, Vaasa | collected... | reverse complement strand
GCCCTCTTGCCTGCGCCTGCTTCACGCATCGAACGTTACGATTCCGGTTCGACTCCTCGTGTTCGGCCCTTCACCGCCGTGTCCAGCGGCTATTATGGCCTCGGCTGACTTCTGCCCATCCGTCACCACGCCTCGCGACGCCGGCTAGCCTCGTCGGCAGATGGGCAGACCTCCCAGGGTAAGGCGTTTGGCTTTCGCTCCATATACCCGCCGCATCTACGTCCGTTCGAGTCCGGATGACATCGGGCTTTGCGTACTCTGGCCCGCTCGCCCCTCGACGGACGCCTCGTATGCGGTTCGTGTTCCTCGGGCCCGAGCTTTGCTTACCGCTTCCTTCAGACCCCGCCTCGCGGCGACGCCCTTGCTGTTCGGCTAGGGGTTCCTGCCATCAAGGCCCCCAGAGGACTTGCACCTCCAAGTCAAACGCCATGCCTGGCACACCAAGCAAATGGGGCCGCCCAAAAATGGACGGCCCCAGTGGCTGGTTTCTCTTTACGGCTACCAGCGCCGGCCGCGTCCGCCATCGCCGTGACCACGACCGCCTCCGCCACCACCGTAGCCACCGCCACGACTCGGCTTCGGCCGAGCTTCGTTGACGGTCAGCGCCCGCCCGGCAACCTGCCTGCCGTTGAGACCTTCAACCGCCGCCTTAGCCGCTGAGGCGTCGGACATCTCCACAAACCCGAACCCTCGCAGGCGCCCGGTGTCACGGTCGGTGATCAGGTTGACACTTTCCACCTCCCCGAACTCCGCGAAGAGCTGTCTAACTTCCTCTTCGGTGGCTTCGTACGAAAGGTTCCCTACGTAAAGGTTTGCCATCTGACAAACTCCTATCAGTGTTGACTGATTCGAAGGCTAACGGAGGTGTGGTGACATCACCAGCAGAATGACCCCAGCAGCAGTCATCGGACAGTCGAACGGATACATGTTAGCTTGGCCAACCGCTTGAGTCAACCCCCACCAGGGCTGACGGGGCCGCTCTCTGTGCTCTCACCATCCCCCCAGGCCGGCCGCCCCACACCAGCCAGCCACTCGTTCTGTACTCAGAATCCAGCACACGAACGGCTGGGAAGCGAAAGGCGCTCCGAAAGTCAGCCCTCTCGCGAGCCAGTGAACGCACCTGCTTTGTGGTCGTTCCGGTCCTTTCCGGTGGGAATGCACGTGATACCCGAAACTGGTACGGGCAGCAGCGGCCGGTCGGCACTCCGCTCCGCCAGTAGACGAGTTCTCACATAGTCACATTGCGGTATACGGCAGCAGAAGTCACCTCTGAGAACCGCCTCAGATGCCGTTTCCAATGCTGAGCAGGCCCCTTTACGCACTGTTAAGACGGCCTCTACTGTTTGAGCATTGCTGTGCTTCGTCTCAGCTTCTCCTTGAACTGGCCTTCCCTGAAGGCCTTGTGCCAGTTCTTGACAATGAAATAGCCGACCGAGCCGATCACGTCGTTGCGCCAGTGGCGGTACCACTTGCGCCAACGGCTCCGCAGGTTGGTCAACGGCAGCATGGCCAGCGGGAAGCGCAGGGTGTGCAGCATAACTCCGGGCAGGCGTCTGAAGCGGTAAAAGCCGCCCATAAGGGCAAGCATCGACTTGTGCATGCCCTCCGCCGTCAGAGGCGGGTCGGGCACGATGATCGGGAAGTTCCCGTCGTAGTACTCCCAGCCGATCTCACTGTTAGGCAGCACGTGGCCTTGCTTCTCAAGCCGCCTGCGCAGCATCGTCCCGGGTAGGGGCACGGGCAGGAGGACCTGCACGGTGTCCAGACGGGCCTTGCGGAAGAAAGTTCGGAAGCGCCTGACTCGCTCGGGCCCGCTCATACGGAACTCAACACCGGGGCGCATGGGGTAGGCGAAGATGAACATGCCGTGGACCAGGAAGCCGTGTTGGTGGTAGATCCTGGCCAGTTCCACCATCTCGGCCGCCTTCAGCCGCTTGCCCATGGCGCGGAGTTCCTCGTCGATGGGCGACTCGAACCCGACCGCCAGGCACCCGATGCCACAGTCTCGCATGGCCGTCAGCAGCTCCGCGTCGCGCGCGCAGTCGAGTCTTATCTGCACGGTGATGCAGAAGCGCAGCCCCATGCGCCTCTGATAGTCGCGGAGTATCCGGCAGAAGCGAAGGGTCTGGTCCCGGTCCTGCGCGAACTGATCGTCAACGATGAAGAACTCGCGCGCACGGTGGCCCTCTGCCAGGTAGCTCATCTGCGCAACCAGTCGTTCCGGACTGGCACAGCGCGCCCGCCCCTTCACCGCGCAGAATTCGCAGTTCATGCCGCAGCCGCGGATACGGCCCACTGGAAACACCTTGACCCGTGCGAAGCGCAGCAGGCCGAAGTCGGGCAGGGGCAGCGGTTCGAAGTCCTCAAGCGGTGCGCGCGGTTCCGTACTGGTTGGCGCGTCGTCGGTCAGGAAGCTAATTCCCGAAACCTGTTCCAGGGGGCGCCCCGAGTCGCGGGCCTCCAGCAGCTCCCGCACGGTGATTTCGCCCTCGCCGTTGACGACCACGTTGAGGCCGCCGCGCAGGCCCTGCTCGGGAGCGGCCTCGAGGTGCTGGCCCCCTCCGACGGTGAAGGCTCCAGCACGCCTGTAGAAGTCGGCCACTGTGATCAGTCGAGGTATGGTGCAGGTCAGTCCCCCGTAGAATCCCACGACGTCGGCCGGGCGCATCTCCTGCAGGGCCGCGTGATCCGGCAGGCCCTGTTCGTCCACAGGCCCCGGGAAACGGTAGTTGTTTTCATCGATGACCTCCACGTCCCAGCCGGGCATTTTGCTGACGCTGGTGGCCACGCAAAGCGGCCCGAGGGCCGTGGTCTTCTTGGCAATGTGGCTGTAGACGTTGAAGGCAGGGTATTTGGGGATGACCATCCGGAACATGCGTCGCTTGGCGGTCTGCCTCATCCAACGTTCCTCATACTGCCCATGATTCGCCCACGGCCACCGTGGGCCATCGGCAACCATTATCGGGTGAGCGAGCGCCCACCTCAACGGGCAAGACTCTGCCCGTGTGGCCTCCGTCAAGGTTCTCACACTGGAGCGGGCGTCTCCTGTCTCGTACCGAAACAGCACGCCATCAAGCCACGGAAGCCATGACCGAAATGGTTTGCCGCGAGGCGAAGGCGACAGACCAACACGTGCGGGATGCATCACGCTGTTATGAAACGGCCAGGGCGCTCCGGACCGCGCGCGACGCAGAAGCCGCGGGGCTCGGAATTCCAGCCAGAATGGCTTCAGCCCTCGACGTCGAAAACGCCTAGCCGTGGGATGTCGGCTCAACCATCGCAGAGCAAACTCAGGCGCAAGCGCACCTCAATGACAGTGGGCGCACCACAGCGCCTGATCTTGCGCCAGATCTTGCCCAGACATACCTGCACCGGTGCATCAACGGCAAATCCACACGAACAGCAGCAGCCAGCCTCGAAAAACTGGGCGCTACAGGACTCGAACAACCCGCGAAAACACGGCAGAATCCGGGATTTCTCGGGAGGGCGGCGCAGAATGCGGCGCACCGCGCGCCGCGGCGACGGTCAGCGACCCCCAGCTACGCCAACTGATCGAAGCATGGCCGGCCCTGCCGCCCGAAGTCCAACGCGACATCCTGGCGATGGTGGAAGCGGCCAAGCGATAAGCACCGTAGGAATTTGTAGGCCCTGCGGCGCTCAGACCGTGGCGACCAGTTCGGGGACATCCTCACGGCCCTTCGGCTGGGGTCAGCGGGCCGCGATGTCCGGCTGACCGACTCTGACAAACCGGGCACACCCCGCGCTCGGCCTGGAAGCATGTAAAAGGGTCCACTGGCGACCCCCTTCCGGCCCACACGGCCACGCACACCCAGGAAACGGCCCCCTGTTAGGCATCCGGCGCCAGACCCGCAGGAAGCCGTTGACTCGTGCCGCCCTGTCCGATTATCCTGCCCGGCCACAAGAGCGCATTGCTGCCGTGCGGCACTTAAAGAAGGGGGCGTGCCATGTCGATTGAGGTCGTCTGCAAATGCGGTGGAAGGTTCCGGGCACCCGACGATGCCGCGGGCAAGAGCGCGAAGTGTCCGAAATGCGGTGCTCAACTCGTAATTCCGCATTCAACGGCAGGCACCGCGACATCCGTTAAGCCCGTGCTACCGCCATACCCTAAACCGGGTTTCGTCCGAAAGAATTGGAGCTGGGCGCTTGTGGGTTGTGGTTCGTTGGTGCTCGGCCTTGTTATCGGCTATTTCGCCGGACGCGAACATCTGAAATACGAGATACGTCGAGGAATCGAGTCTGCTTTCGAAGGCCTCGCGGACTCACTCGGGCTTCCCGGGGACGATGATCCAGGGAATCTAGCTGCCAGACACGAAGGACAAGAACCCGACACAGCAGACGCGCGTGGCACGGGGTTGAGCGTCTTGCCGGATACCCGGCTGGCCGTTCAGTATGCCAAGGTCTACTTCAGTGGGTCCGACTTCATGTCCAGACCTGCAATCGAACTAAACGTTCGGAACGAGAGCCCTTCCCCCATTTCCCGAGCGCATTTTCACGCCGTAGTCAGGTCGCCCGGACGCACGATTCCCTGGCTCGAAGATGACTTCAGCTATGAGATACCGGGGGGCCTTGAGCCGGGCGAAGCCGCGCAGTGGCGGCTATCACCAAACATGTTCAGTGCGTGGGGCAAACTACCGGCAGAACGGACTGACCTGCAATTGGACGTTACGGTAGTGCGGATAGACGGTCCCACTGGGCAGCAGTTGTTCACCTGGCAAGCGGCCGAGCAGCAGGCGCCGTAGGACCTGTGGGGCCTAGCGGGCGTCAGACCGTGGCGACCAGCTCGGGGACATCCTCACGGCCCTTCGGCTGGGGTCAGCGGGCCGCGATGTCCGGCTGACCGACTCTGACAAACCGGGCACACCCCGCGCTCGCCCCGGAGATGTGTAAAAGGGTCCACTGGCGACCCCTTTTCGGTCCACACAGCGACGCTCGGCCCGGAAAGACTCGGCTTGGTTGCTGAATCTACCCCCCCTTCCGAATTTCGCGGAAAAGAGCGCGCGCCTGGCCGCCCGGTGGGCGCCAGAGTTTCCCGGAAGATTCTCCCCCCCACCCCCGCGCGCCGGAAAGACCGTCGCGCCCTGTCAGCCGGCTATTGCCGTCAGACCCGGCGAGCTGCCGTCCCCCGACCCCGGGCCGCTGGCCTGAGCTGTGCGTGCGTCCCTCACTGCGACACGGGGGCCTGTGGCCCCGCTGGCGCCGGGGGACCGAGCTGTCCCCTGGAAACCGACGACTCTCACAAACGCACAGGTCGCGGAGCGCGGCAGCCGAGACTGCGACGGAGCAGCCGGCCGGTCCCCTCGGCGGTGTCGGCAGCCCTTGCGGGGGGGGGAAGGGGGGCTGAATCCCTGGGGCTGCCCGAACGTAGACCGTGCCACCAACGGCGCGCGTGTGCCCGCGAAATTCAGGTTTTTTTTGGGGGGGGGAGTGTCGCGCGCCCGGCACGGCCCGCGGGGGGTGACAACTGCCTGTCACCAGTCTGCGCGACCGTCGAGCCCCGAGAACCTTCCTGAGACGCCTGCGGTTTACGCTGTGGAGTTCTCCCGCTATCCTGCTACTTCACTTGAGGCAAACCCAGGACAGAGGACACTATGCAGCAAACAGCTTCGATGGGAACGCTGGCGGCCGAATTCAGGGGATACCAGCGGGGCAAGTCCCGCCAACCACTGTTCCTCTGTGGCGATGCTCAGAAGGTCTTGCAGCAACTTCCTGACGAGTCCGTGGATTGCTGCATGACCAGTCCGCCTTACTGGGGCCATCGTCAATACACGTCAAAAGGTATCGGCCTGGAGCAGGACTTCCGACAGTATATCCGGGACCTAGCGGCAGTCTGCGCTGAGGTCAAACGTGTGCTCACCGCTTCCGGCTCCCTGTGGCTGAACATCGGAGACACCTACGCCGCCAAGAGACTGCTGGGCATTCCGTGGCGGGTTGCCATCGAGCTTACCGACAACCAAGGATGGATACTCCGAAATGACATCATCTGGAACAAAGTGAAAGGCGGCCCGGACAACACTACGGACAAGTTGCGAAACGTTCACGAGCATGTGTTTCACTTCGTCACGCAGAAGTCTTACTTTTATGACGTGGACTCCATCCGTTCGAACCCTAAGAAAAGCAAAGTGCTCAACGGTGCTGTGGTATCGGCTACTGGTGTCAGTGGCGTGCGTTACAAGCGGCAGATCCAGTTGTCAACAGCGTTATCCGACGAAGAAAAGAGCAATGCGTTCGCCGCGCTCAATGCGATTCTTGAGGACATTATCGAAAGTAAGCTGGCTGATTTCAGGATGATTATTCGAGGCCAGCAACGCACCACGCACTCAGACTCGGAGCGCGTTTCCGGACGAGCAAGGGAGCTGCGAGAGAAAGGCTTCTACTTCCTGAGGTATCACCCAAAGGGCAGCAAACCAAGCGATGTGTGGGACATTCTGCCTGAGGATACCCAGAAACGAAAGGCGCATTTCGCTCCGTATCCAGAAGACCTATGCAGAATCCCGATTCTCGCTACTTGCCCGGAGAACGGAATCGTTGTTGATCCGTTCTGCGGAACGGGAACGACTAACCTGGTGGCTTTACAGCTTGGGCGGAAGTCCATTGGGATTGACCTAGCCGAAGACTATATCTCAATTGCCCAAGAACGGTGCCATTTGCTCGTGTAGTTCAGAGAACGCAGAATCACTATGCCGCATACAACGACAAACAAGGTGCTGGAACTGTTCGGACACTCCACCCGTAAAGACCACGACTGGGCGCGTATCGTGGCGGACCAATCGTGCCCCTTCACGAACACAAGATGCTTCAAGGTGCGCAAGAGTGACCCGGACGTATCGATCGGAACATGCACCGTTCGCTACGGAAAGGAAAGACGGGACATCATCATTTGCCCCAACAGGCTATTGGAGCGGCGTCAGGTTTTCACCGACTGCCTACACCTTCTGACGCAACACGACCCTGGGAACGAGCTTCACGTTATTCCGGAAGTCTCAATTCCTGGAGGCAGTGTTGATTACGTTCTAGCATCGGCGAGAAGAGGAAGGGTGATGGACTTTGTGGCGATCGAGTTCCAAACGATAGATACAACCGGAACTGTTTGGCCAGAACGTCAGCGTTTGCTGAGGTCGTTCGAAGTGGAGGTAGCCGATAGGAATGCCGAATCGAAGAAACCATTTGGAATGAATTGGAAGATGACGGCCAAGACTATCCTTGTCCAACTTCACCACAAGGTTGACACGTTGGAGCATGTTGGCAAGCGGTTTGTTCTGGTGATTCAGGATTGCCTTCTCGAATACCTGCGAGACCAGTTCCAGTTTGGGCACGTGACATCGGTGCGGACCGGCGACACGATGCACATTCACTCGTATCGCCTAGAAGAAGACAGAAGCGAGTTCGGCATAGAACTTGACACTCGATTGAGCACAGACGCGAAGGGCGTGGCCGAATGCCTTGGGATTCAGGCAGAAACGAAGGTCGAGCTGGAATCGATTATTGCGGAGCTTGAGAAGAAGATTTCGGCCAGGACTTTGCTGAGGATTGACGGGCCTGCCCCATCGGGTAGGGACATGCCCGCTAAGTAGCGACCCATGGTGCAACGAGAAGGCGCCATGAACGACCCGCTATGGCCTGCAAGCGACGCGGGCAAAGGTGCGTCGGGGTCCTTCCCGGGGCACCCCCAGGGAGGGTCAGGACCCGTGTATTGCAGGACTTCTATACGCACGATGCACAAATCCTTGAGTAAGTACGAATGACGCACGCACAACTGTTGAACACAGAAGCGCTTACCAACCGAGAGCAGGAATGCCTACGCCCCCTATCGCCAAAAACGGGAAACTAAGGCCGTGAGCGTCCGCTTTCAGTTTGAGTTCGAAAATGGGAGCGTGACACTGGAGTCGGGCGAGGTCTTCAGCCCATGTATTCATGCTGTGGCAAGTTGGCGTATTGCGATTTCCAGAGGATACAGGATGGGCTACAATGCCGAACTTCTATACCAGACATCCGACAACCGCTTTGTGCTCGTATCGGCTTGCGTCGGCCCACCCTGGTGGCCCTCGGAGACCGTCGAGGGAGCACGCCTGATACGCAAGGACCGGGCGCGCAAGTGGCTTCTTGAAAACAACTTCATGTTGCCCGACTGCCTGTCGCAGGGAGTGAGGACTTTTCCGCCAGCACCGTCGGCCCGCGAAGTAGACGCTATGCCCGATGAGAGTGATAGCGACCGCAACAGCGGGGGCGAGGGAGTAGAGATAATGCTGACGCCAGAGACAACCGCAGACCTAATAGACCAACTGATCGTTGACGCTGAAGACTGGACGCGTCCGCGCCCGGGAGTCCTTCTGCTAGATGGCCCATACCCCGAGGACCGGCGGAAGGAAGACGTTCGCCTCGAACAAGTCCGACAGGGAATGGAAAAGTCCGGCAATGCAATCGCGACTGCGCTGGTGAAGTTCGGCGAGAGCGCGGCGGCGGTGCTGACGCTTTTGAACAGTGTGGCCAAGAAAGACCCGAATCAGGCCAAGAAGGGCTGGCCTTCGGTCAAAGTGAGCTTGCAGGAAACCGCGATCCGTCTGCGTCTGAAGGGTGAGCAACGACCGGAGCCGCCGGGGAAATCGAGGCCGTCTGACGAAGCGCCGCCCCCCGACCCCGAGGATGCCCAGGCGACCGACAGCATGAAGGCAACCCATTCGCCTGATTTTACGTCAGTCAACTGGTTCGGCACTCGATACGCCTTCGCGAAGGGCAATCAAGCCGAAACGGTCCGCCTGCTGTGGGAAGCATGGGAAGCCGGGGAGCACAGCCTGTCGCAAGAGACGATCGCCGAGAGGATGGAGTCCTCCGCCACGCACTTCGCGCTGCGGAAGGTTTTCCGCCAAAGGGTAGAGGGCAAGTATCAACCGCATCCTGCTTGGGGAACAATGATCCGGCAGGAGCGCAAGGGCTGTTACCGCTTGGTCCCGCCGGATCGTGGCTGATCCCGCAAGAATCCCCATTTGCGCCCCACTTTGATCCCGCTTTGCGCCCCACTTCGATCCCCTCGCCCCCGCGTATGATGGGGCCATGAACGATCAACGTCTTTGCACACTACGGGACTTGGCACAACGCTTTCGCCGGTTCGGCCTGTCGATGGCATGGCTGCGACGGGAGGCGCGGGCGGGTCGGATTCCATCTTTCAGGGCCGGAAACCGGCTGCTATTCGACCCGGACGCCGTGGAAGCGGCGCTTGTCCAGCGGGCACGTTGCCAATTTCTGACCGTCGACCCCGAGGACCTGCTCGACTACGTGGATGCGGCGCTTCTCCAGCGGGCACGTCGCCAAGACGCGGGCGGAAGGGGGCAGAGCGATGCCACTTGAACCGGAGCAAGCCTCGGGCGCCGTTGAGGCGCTCCTGACCTATCGGCAGGCGGCGAGGATACTCGGCGTGACAGCTCGCACAGTCTGGACGCTTGTTAACCGCGGGCAACTACGGGCAGTCCGCTTCGGCGGAACGGTCCGCATTGACCCGGCCGACCTGCGTGAGTTTGTCGAGAGAGCCAAGGGACCAGCATGAGCCAGAAGCTCCGTCCAACTGACGCTCTGCGGACGATCCGAGCTGTATTGAGGGATCGCACGATGTCTAGAAGCCAGCAGCTCGTTACGATCGCCGTGATCCTCTGCGCTGATTGGCGGACCGGCAAGGGCTGGGCGAGCTATCGCAGTCTGCGTCGGGAGTTCGGCCTATCCAATGATGCTGTGTCGGGGGCGTTGCGAGCCGAAGGGGACGGGCAGCGGTCCGGCAGTGCGATCGGGCGATACCTTGAGGTCAGCGGGCGAGGTAGCCGAGGTTCGGTGCAGTATCAGATTCTGTCCGTTGCGTCCGATAGTGAGCGCTCTGGCACGCGGAGCGCCGATGAGCGCTCCGGAGAACGGAGCGCGCTCCGGTCTGAGAGCAGCAGCGCTCCGGTTCTGGGTGGTCAGCGCTCCGAACGGCGGAGCCATTCTTACCCCAGTAATCTAACCCCAGATTCTAAAGAGTATAGCTCACAGCGACGGCACTGGTCGGCAGAAGATGCCGAGCGGGTTTACCAAGCCTACCCGCGGAAGATTGGCAAGCAGAAGGCCCTGAAGGCCATCACCAAGGCACTGAGCGCGATTGCTGCCAGAAACGGATCGGTGGACGCGGTAGCGTGGATGGTCGAACGTGTGCAGCGCTTTGCCAGGTCGGCCAAAGGGCAGGCGGGCGAGTTCTGCCCCCACCCGGCGACGTGGTTTAATGAGGGCCGATACGATGATGACCCAGCGGAATGGCAGAGACATAGTAGCACCGGACGCCGTGAACCGCAGCAACGAAGTCTCGGGAGCAATGACAAGTTCCTTCGCGACAGGCAAGCACGTTAGCTGCCGACAGTGCGGCAGTCCCGTCAATCCAGCCTGTTGGTCCCGCCTCAACGGTCTCTGCTCCCCCTGTGCTGTGAAATGGAACGCCAAGATAGGACAGCAGAACCAGTGGGAACATGCAAGCCCCGTCGAGCTCCTGCAACTCTGTGAGAACATCGGTGTGGGTCGGCGATTCTGTCAGAAGGATAGGCCGCCCAGCTACGAAGATACGGGTTTGCGCGAACGCATCGCCAAGCAGCCGTTGCCCAAGGGTGGGCTGCTGCTGATTGGCCCAGTGGGAAGTCACAAGACCCACATGGCAGCGGCACGAACCGTCGATGCTGCTCGGCGTGGGTTCAGCGCCTACCTACTGAGCTGGCCAGACTTCTGCCTTCGGATACGGGAGACATACGCCGGCAGCAGCGGTCGATCTGAACGACAAGTCGTTGAGCGCTACGCCCAGCTTGACTATCTGTGTGTCGATGACTTTGGCATCGGACGTGAGGATAGCAGCGAAAGCGAAGCGACGATTCGTCTCGCCTACCAGCTCATCAACCACCGCTATCAAAGGGAGGTCATTACTGACCTGACCTGCAACTGGACACTGGCAGAGCTGGGTATTCGGTTCGACCAGCGAATCGCCAGGCGACTCGAAGAAATGACAACGCCGTATGTGATGCTGCTGCCAGAGGTTAGCGAAGATGCAGGGCATTGAGGGAACAGGCGACTATTGCCGCCGAGTCCACCCAATGGCACGAGAGGGTGGCTCCTTGCTCCAGGGAGCGAAGCCTGACCGTCAAGGGCGTCGAGGAATTTCCCTTGGCAGCTCTAGGATTTTACTTCACTCAAAGGGAAGATGACGCTATGATAGGACGCATGCCGCCTCGCATCTACAAGGAAATCCGGAAGGCCATCGCCAAGAGCGACAAGAGCCGATACCAGATGTCACAAGAGACGGGCATCGGTCAGCCGCAGCTCTGCGATTTCATGAAGGGGGTCAAGGGCTTGTCCGTCGAAGCCCTGGAAAAGCTGGCGGCCTGCCTGGACCTAACACTCGCAGTCAAGCCGGCCAAACGCACCCGGCGGCTGAAAACCGGCAGAAAGGAAGGGTAACCGGTGGCAAGCATCAGTAACGATCGGAATGGACGGCGGCGCATCCTGTTCGTTGACGCCAACGGCGACCGCAAGACGATCCGGCTGGGCAAGGTCCCGCGGCGGTATGCGGAAGCTGTGAAGGTGAAGGTCGAAGACTTGGTATTCGCCAACACGACCGGACATGCCCCGGCTGATGAAACGAGCCGGTGGCTGGTGAAGCTGGACCGGGAGTTGTATGACAAGTTGGCGCGGGCGGGGCTGACCAAACGCCGTCAGATGGTGGCGCTGGGGGACTTCATCGACGGATATATAGTGCGCCGGTCCGACGTGAAGTCCTCAACCCGGCTAGTCTATGAGCGTGTGCGGCGTTACCTAGTTGGCCACTTCGGCGAGCACTGCCCGTTGCGGGACATCACCCCCGACGATGCCGACGCATGGCGGCTGCACCTGCTGGAACAGAACTTGGCCGAAAACACCGTTAGACGTAGCTGCGGCATAGCGAGGCAGTGGTTCACCTCGGCGGTTCGGGCAGAGCTCATCGCCGACAACCCCTTCGCGGGGTTGGTGGCGGCGGTCAAGGCCAACACCAAGCGCTTCTACTATGTGACCCGCGAGCAGGCCGACCGTGTGATTGACGCCTGCCCCGACGCGGAATGGCGGCTGTTGTTCGCCCTGGCCCGGTATGGTGGACTGCGCATCCCGTCGGAAGCCCTTCTGCTGCGGTGGGGCGACATTGACTGGGACAATGAACGTTTCACTGTGACCAGCCCAAAGACGGAGCGTCACGAAGGCCACGAATCGCGACTGGTTCCCATCTTCCCGGAGCTGCTGCCGTTCCTACACGACGCCTTCGAACAGGCCGAGTCCGGGGCCGAGTTCTGCATCACTCGTTACCGACGTGGGACTACGAACCTGCGGACCCAGCTTCAACGCATCATCAGGCGCGCCGGCCTGGAACCGTGGCCGAAGCTCTGGCAGAACCTTCGCAGCACCCGTGAAACGGAACTGGCCGACCAGTTCCCCACGCACGTTGCGTCAGCCTGGATCGGTAATAGCGTGCCTGTCGCAGCAAAGCACTACCTGCAAGTGACCGAAGACCACTTCAAACAGGCGGCGCAAAATGCGGCGCAGAAGCCGCGCGAAACCAGTGGAAATGATGCGAACCCGAAACCGGATACCGCGGGGGGAGAAGATATAAGTTCCAACGATTTCAACACTTTACCAAAAAAGACAACCCCCTACGCAATGCAGGGGGCTTCGTCCGATGGGCGCTACAGGACTCGAACCTGTGACCTTACGGGTGTGATCCGTACGCTCTAGCCAACTGAGCTAAGCGCCCTGCCCGACTACTCTACAGAACCCGCTTCGCTTGCGTCAACCCCCTGCCCGTTTGCGGCCGGCCGTGCCCCGGTGCCGATGTGCAGTGTCCTGCCGGTGCTGGATGGAGGGGGCGGTCAAGCGTGCGCCGACTCGGTACGGCGGGGTCGGCTCGCCTGCAAACAGAGCCCGAGCACCGCCGCTGGCCGCCGCCCCGCCCGGCGGGCCCGACACCTGCGGGCCGGTCCAGTCGGCACTGAACAACACGAAGTCCTCCATGTCGCAGTCACAATCCCCGTCGAGATCACCCAGCAAGCCGCCGTCCGGCTGAACGCTGACACCCGGAGGCGTGCTGTCACATACATCCTCTTCGTTCGGCACGCCGTCGTTGTCGATATCTGGATCGCACGCATCGCCCTCGCCGTCCCCGTCGAAGTCGGCCTGGTCCGGATTGTGCACCGTCGGGCAGTTGTCGTCGTCGTTGAGGATTCCGTCGGCGTCCACGTCATTTCCGGCGTATGTGGTCTCCAACTGCAGCGTCCAGCCGTCCAACTGTCCTTCGTATTCGGCTGCACCGTCACCCAGGTACAGTGTCCAGTCGCCCACGGCACTCTCGCCGATGAAGGCGCTGAGTTTGTCGACAAGCGGACCGCCCACGGCCGTGCTCAAATCGTCGGCATCGGGAATATAGTTGTCGGGCGAGACGTTGGCCGGATCCCCCACAAAATCATCCGTGCCCACCCCGGGAATGGATCCCAGCATCTCCGCCAGCACGCCGCTCGGCGCGGCGTCATCAAACGTAATCGGGAACCGGGCGCTGAAGTTCGAGCCGTCGCCGTAACTATACTCATGGTGGTCGGTGCCGTCGTCTGGAAGTCCGGCCACGCCCACACGATGCATCAACGTGACGACCGTGCCCGACGGACTTTGCAGCTTCACAACCAGATCGCCGACGAAAAAGATGTCCACAGCCATCTGGACCGTCGCCCGCACCACCTGATCCGTCCCGTCGCTGGGCACCGTGATCGTGCTGCCAGCCATCGACGCCAGCGTTCCGTCGTACGCGTCGTCGACGATGACCACATCCAGGCCCGGCCCCGCCGTGTACGTCTGCCCCATCGTCCAGCCCGGGGCATACACAAGAAAAGCAAGGGCAGCAGCCGCTCCTATCAGCCACGACCGTTTTCGCGCAGTCACCTCAGTACCTAACACCACAACTTCTCCGATCTTAAGGATTACTAACTCTGTCCCCGCGAGGTCGATATCCCCCTGCCCTCCGTCGCCCTTATCGACAGTTGTCGGATGCTCTGCTCTCCGAAAAACACAGCAATCGACGTCCCTCAGAACGCTTCGAACGTACACGACCGATAACCAATCCCCCGCCATCGCGTCGAGAATGCCATTTCGACACGAACGGGTTCAGTTCATCCTATTCCGCACCCGAGGCAATGGCAAACGCGTAGGCAGAGAGCCCATATGGACCGATATTCATCCGCTGACGCGCCGTGCACAGGCAAGGCGACAGCGCCCTCTTAAACGACCTTGCGCAGATGTCTGCAAGTCGCTTCTGCCGATCCGATGCAAACCGCAAACTCACCGTGCCTCCAAAGAAGCAGCCGCCCTGTCCAAGGAGAGCCTACCCACTCCGCGACGAAGGGGCCAGCCTGTCGCTCTCGCACAGGAAACCGCGCGGTGGGAGATGGATCGTGATTGCGTTAGTGTCCTGCGGTCGCCCACGCCACGCCCCACGAGCGCAGCAACAGGGGGCAACGTCTTACACGCCGATCGTCAGACCAACATGCCGCCTTACGGAGACCCCGTGAAGTCTTCACCAAACAGCCGGATGTCGGCCAGGTCCACGTCGCCGTCGTCGTCGAGGTCCGGACCGCCTGACAGCGTGGTCGCGCTCTCCGGCGGCTCGCCCGGGGTGTAGTTCGGGTTGAACGTCAGCAACACCCGATCGATCCGAGCCCCATCCTGGCACATCCAAAGATCCACCGTATGGATGCCGGGGGTGGGAACAGACACAGACGGCCTGGCGGTATTGGCCCGCTGGCTCCGCCACTCGAACCCGTCGCCACCGGCAAGCAGGGCGGCATCGGCCGGTGATGTACTGGTTGACGAGCCGTTCAGGCCGTAATGAACCGCTGCGCCCTCGGTGTCGGGAGCCCAGCCCTTCAGCCAGAGGTAGTAGGTACCCCAGCCGGTAAACTCAACCTGAAACTCCAGATGTGGCGACGAACTTTCGATCTGGGGGTCGCTTACCGACAGACCGTTGTCCGGCAAGGCCTGCACGTAACCGTCGCCGAGAGAGCCGTCGCCGGTGAGCACCTCCCACGCATGGCCGGCGGCCGCGCCGCTGCCGGACGCCCGCGTCGAGGCGTGCTCGGACTCCATCACGACCATCCACTGCGACTCTCGAAACACCCTCCCTGCGACCGGACCCGTGATCGACTCGACCAGCAGCGCGTAGTCGTCCAGATCGACGCCCCCGTCGTGGTCGATGTCCCCTCGCAGGTACTCGTAGGCCCCGATGTCGATCGCCCCGTCGGCGGGGCGCGGCGCGACGTGCGCCTCGGATACGTACTGGGTAGTCGGCAAGCAGCTTTCCCACACACCGTCATAATTCAGCCATTGCAGACCGCTCGTTCCTGCATCACGGCAGGCGGAAGCGGGCACCAGGTGGTAGTCCCTACCATCTGCGTAGGCAAAGCCAGGCTGCTCGCCGAAGATGCTGTCCGTGAACCCGGACGGCACGACCATACCTGCCTGAAACCAGTTATGGCTGCCGCTCCGCGCGCCACTGCCGTTCCAGCCGAACAGTTGCGTGGAAGGACCCGCCAACACGTTGTTGTACATATATAGATTCGTTGTTGAGAGCGAATGGCACCAGACGTACACGTTGTTCGACGCCGCCGACACGATCGTGTTGTTGATCATGGTCAGGGCGCCGTGGGCGCCGCCGTCCGTCCCGTCACCAAGCCCGATGATGTTTGGATTGTCAGCCGATAGGTTCTTGATGATCACATTCCCGATCAGCAGCGAGTTGCGGTAGTTGTTCGACGCCAGTTCCCAGCAGTAGTTGTGATCCTTGCTGACCCAGTTGCCCTCAAAGACGACGTGACTGGCCCGGCTCTTGAAGTTCTGGCCGCGGCGACTGTGGTGGATGTAACAACCGCGAACGGTAAGCCTCTCGGACGCCATGTAATGATTGTGGGTCAGATCCGTGCTCGCACTGCCCACATAGCCGTTGTACGCTGTCTCGCAGAACTCCAGCAGGACGTCGTCGGAAGAGGTGGTGGAAAACCACCCGTTCTCATTGTCATGAGAGTAGCAGTTGCGGAACGTGATATCGTCGCCAAGGATGTAGGCCGCCGCCGCGTTGAGCGATAGATACGGCGCACCCGACGCGTTGCAGAACTCGAGGTTCTCGACCACGTAGTGGTTGTTGTAATCCCACATGTAGAAGATGCCCCGATCGATAGTCGCCCCCGCCGCGTCGAAGACCGGTCGCTGGCCCTGCTCATTGAGGATTCCGATAATGCGGATGGGGTCGGCTTCGGTGCCGGAGTTATGGAACCAATGCTTGGTGTCCTGCGCCGTGGTCACCTGGTAGACCCCGTAGGCAACCCGAATCTCGTCGCCGGGGCCCGCCACGTCCAGAGCCGCCTTCAAACCGTTGATCGACGATACGTCATACACGGCCGCCCCGGCCGGAAGGGCCATGCTAACAACCAGCAGCACACCCGCCACTACAGGTCTGAGCATCCTAAGGCTCCTTCGAAATTAGCTAGGGGGTTACCGCAACTGAGGCCACACACAGCCACGAACGTCAATCGGCGGGCCACATCGCTTCCTTGCCCCTGCCGGATTTAAGTATATCAGACAGAAGAAGGTCCGTCCATGACCCGCAAGGCAGAGTCAAGCCCCGCCCTGGCCGGCTGCAAATAAGTGCCGCCCCCGTTCGACGGCCCCCCCGGGCAGATGGAGCAGATGAGCCAAACGCCCCTGCCAGCCCCCGCTCCAACAGGCTAGAGCGGCTTGACCTTCGGGCTCTTGCCGTACTCGATACCGACGCGGGCGCCGTCGGCCGTAATCGACATGCGGCCGGCCTCCATGACCAGCTCATTGATGTAGCTGTTGGCCGGCGTGGCGATGATGCCCTTCTCGTCGATCTCGCGCAGCATCACCTGACGTTTGGCCAACGCCTTGGTCTCGCCGACTCCCTGCGCGGCTTCCTCGATCCGCCGGGCCGACATCACGTTGGCCTCAATCGAGTCATACCCGTAGCCCACCGGCTTGAGCCCAACCCCCTCCCACGGCACGAGCCGCATGTAGTCGGGATTCACGTAGCAGAACGCCTTCATCCCCGGCGCTGCATCGACATAGCTGTGGCTAACGCCACGGAACTGATCGTTGTGCTTGATCAGCCCACCGCAGTCGTCGCCCTCGCAAAATAGGCACATACCCTGATCGTTCGAACCGCCGCCCATATCCGGATATCCCAAACCGGTCAGGACGTTCAGGATGCCCCCGTTCTCGAAAACGACCCGCGCGCCGGACCACATGTATCCCTCGTTACCGTTCGGGAACCGCCCGACTACTCCCTGCTGCGACACCTCCACCGGTCTGAGGCCGGTGATGAAGTAGACCAGGTCGACATAGTGGCAGCCAATGTACGTGAACGGGTCGGTGTTTTCGGTGGTAAACCAGTTCTGGAAGTTGGAGTGGCGGTAGTACCACGGCTCGACGAGCTTGCCCTCGCCGCAGCGAAACTGACCGAACTTACCTTGGCGGTACGACGCGCGGGCCTCGAGACTGCGGCGGTCGAATCGCTTGTGATACTCCACCCCCACGAAGAGCCCCCTGTCCCTGGCGAGCTGCTCGATCTCAGCCGCCTGAACATACTCAAGCACCAGGGGCTTTACCGTCAGCACGTGCTGGTCGTGCTGGAGGGCAAACTTGATGACCGCGTAATGAAACTGATCCGGCACGGCCACGATCACGAGTTGATGGGGCGACATGCCGCCCACCACGTCCTTGAACAGCTCCGGGTGCATCTTGTCCGCATCGGTCGCCAGGTCCGGATAGGCCTGGAACGTCTGGCCCGGAAAGGCCTGCTCGAACCTCTTTTGCTCCGCCAACGCTCGTAACGGCGCCGAATTGAGCGCGCACACATGGATTTGACCCACTGCGCCTAAGCGATGGAGATGGTACACCGAAGGAAGGATCTGGTCGTGCGTGATCATCCCGCCGCCGACAATCGTCACATCCAGTTTCATCACCGTAGCACCTTCCTGAACTGTCCTGCTCCGACCTCTCGATACGGCATCGAGAACCCACCGTGACACATCGCAGGGCGATTATACGTACACCAATCAGGCGACGGCAACCGCTATGCGACCAGACGGCAATTCTTGTGACGTAGCTGCCGCTTACGGTACCATGAGTTGCAGACAGTCTCGCACCGGTCGCTTCGCCGTATGTACGGAGAGCGCAGGACACATGAGCGATCCAGATCCGACGCGACGTGATAAACGGTCAAAAGCTCGCCGTCGAGCTTGACCGCCACCTGCCCCTCTTGCGACCGCTCGACGGTCACGCGTTCCTCGCCGACATCAGCCGCTATTCGACACGATAGCGCCGCTTCTGTCCGGCCGGAAGGGGCTCAGCCCACCAGCATAAATGGCCGTCGTCGGTCAACCGAGCCAACACACTGTGATCGTTGGTCTCATCGATCAGGGACACCGGGCCATCCACCGAAGCCGAACCCGACGTCGACCCACATGGGTCCGGCCGGTCGCATGCGATCCGCAGCCTCAATCCCAATGTGCATCACTTGTCGACTCCCCTCGACTGGCCCTGCACCAACGGCGTGTAAAGCTCCGCTCGCCGGCGCGACCAGCGGAAACTGCGCGCATCGACTCGATCGTTCGGTCGATCCCACCGGGGCGCCTCGGTGGGCCGATCATCCGGATCCAACTCCATGACCAGAAGCATCTGCTGGTTCTCGCTGCGGGCAACGACATCCCCCTGCGCGTCGATCAAAACCGCCCCGGTCGGAGCATCATCGATCGACTTTTCCGGCCACACGTATCCACATATTATCAGCGGCATCCGCGAATCGAACGCCCGCACACGCGCGATGTCCAGACATTTTGGCTGATTGTCCGCATGGGGATAGAAGAACCAGTCGGCCCCCTTCGCCTGATGCACGCGGGCTACTTCCGGAAAGTAGATCTCGTAGCAGGTCATCACACCGATGCGCCCGAACGGGGTCGACAACGGCTGCAGGTCGCCGCCGGGAGAAATACCACCTTCCCCATCCTCTCCCGGTGCCAGGTGCGTCTTGGCGTGTCGCAACGCGACCTGGCCGGACGCATCCGTCAGGACCATCGAATTCGTGGCGTGCCCGTCCGGCCAACGTTCCGTAATGCCATACATCGTCCAGATCCCGTGCTGCTGGCACGCCTGAGCAATCCGCTTCGAAGTCGGCCCACCGCCCGCGGGCTCGGCATAACGGGCGTACACGTCGTCGCAGCCCGTCTCGACATCCGCCATCGCCTCGGTCGTTCGCTGCATCTGCACGAACTCCGGAAAGCACACAAGCTGACATCGCTGCGCGGCCGCACGCGTAATCATCTCGACGATGTCTCGCCGACGCTGCTCGATCGAGACCGGCTCCATCGAGATCGCGGCCACGCCAATCGTTATCTTCTGCGACATAACGCTCTACTCCATCGCCTTGCGCAAGGTCTCGATGGCCGTCCGGGCCACCGTGTCGGCGTCGGGCCGGTAGTCAAACGGTTCCACCGATACCCATCCGTCGAAGCCTGACTCCCGCAACGCCTGCATGATAGGCCCGAAGCCGATCCCGTTCATGCCCGGACCGCGCCCCGACGGATCATTCGCATGTACGTGACGCGCCACACGACCGAAACGCCGAATCGTCCCGACAATTCCGTCAGGCATCGCCGACATCGCCTTCACGTCCAGCATGATGCCCACATTGGGATGGTCGACCTGGCGAACCAACTGCATCGCCTGCTCGGCCGTATTGACGAAGTTGGTTTCCTCGGGGCGCAACGCCTCGAAGCAGATGGTCACGCCGCGCTCGGCAGCGACATGCCCCGCCTGGCGCAGCGCGTCGCACGCCCGTTCCCAGGCGTCCGGCGGATCCTGCCCGGGTGCGACGTTCCGCTGCTTGGGCGAGCCATGGACCATGATCGATCCCCCCAGATCGCCACAGAAACCCACCAGCGTCGCCAGATACTCGACCGAGCGTTGCCACACCGACTCATCCGGCGTGGTCAAATGCAGACCCCGCGGCGAGACAAACAGCCAATGCAGCCCAACTATCCGCACACCGGACATTTCGGCTGCACGGCGAATCGCCCTACGACGCTCGGTGCTGATTTGTTCAACCGACTCGGCCAGCGTGAACGGCGCGATCTCCACGCCCTCGTAGCCCAGCGACGCCGCCTTGTCGAACACCTCTTCGATCGGCGTGTCACTCCATAGCTCGTTGCAGACCGCCAGCCGATACATCGCGCATGGCCCCTACGATACGGGCGGCGTAAAACCGTCCAGCGGCAACTCGACAGCTCGCCCCTCAATCGCCGATTTATAGACGGCCAGGATCAGCTCGATGCTCTTGCGGCCCTCCACGCCGTCGCAGGCGACCGGCTTACCTGTCCGCACGTGTCGCACCACGTCCTCGAAGATGTTCGACGGCTCGCCCGCGGGGGCCTCGGGCTCGGCGACGCTCTCATCCCGCGCCCGCCAGTACTCGCCCAGAACCGTGCCCCGGCCCGCGGCGGCCTTCGTGCCGTGCACCTCAAACTCGTATACGTCACTGGTCGGGAACGTCGTCGTGCCCACGATCGAGCCGAACGCACCACCGGCAAACTGCACCCCCGCCGTGGCAACGTCTTCGGTCTCGATCTGGTGATCGCGTACCGCCATCTGGCCAAACACCCGCTTGACGCCCCCCCCAAACCATTGCAGAAGGTCGATCAGGTGCACCGTCTGGTTCATCAGCGACCCGCCGCCGTCCAGCTTCCACGTGCCGTGCCAGCCTTCATAGTATGCGTCGGCGCGAAACCACTTCAGACGGGCTTCGAGCAGAATCAGATCACCCAGCAACCCCGTCTCCAGCGCCCTGCGCATCCGGTAGACCTTCTCGGTGTACCTCTCCTGAAAGTCAACCGCCAGCAGCACGCCCGCCTCGCGACACGCACCAATCAGTGAATCACACGCTTCCAACGTTACGTCCAGCGGCTTGGTGCAAACCACGTGCTTGCCCGCACGGGCCGCAGCCACACCCATCTCGGCGTGCATGCCGCTGGGGGTCAGCAGGAATACCACGTCGACCTCGTCTCGCTTCAGCAGCGCGTCGTAGTCGCGCACGACGGGCACATGAAGCTCCCGCTCGGCGCGGGCACAACGTTCGTCATCGATGTCACACACGGCCGACAACTCCACACCGGTGGTCTGCCGGCAAAGCTCCGCTCGCCCGAAGCCCATACCCAAACCGACGATCGCGAACCTGACAGCCTGGTCGGATCGGCTCATTCTCTGCCTCCTCGCTTCCAACAAAGAAACCGCCCCGCGTCGACAGAATCGCCGGGGCGGTTTGCGTTCAAGCCTGACGTGCCATCTGCCGGTAGACTCCAGCACCGGCGCCTTCGCAGCCGAACTCTAGTCGCCCACCGGTTCGGCCCGCGGCACCTGAGTTGCAGAGTCCGGCGCCATGTAGCTTTCCTCTTCGTCGGTCAGTTGCTCGATGCGGTCCGCGGCGTAAAGCATGGTCGACTTGTTGAAGGTCTCGTATTCGATCACCGCCCGGTACAGTTCCAGTGCCTTGGCCCGCTCGTGCAGGCGGCGGTCATAGATAACGGCCGCCTCGAACCGCGCGGGCAACTGGATATCCGGATCCCACTCCCACGCGCGCTGAAACCAGCGCACCGCAATCCGTTCATCACCCTTGAAATATTCCTTGTGAATGAACCCACACCAGTAGGCAGCCTCCGCGATCTTGTCGCTGGTGGGGTACTCTCGGAGCAACTGCTTGAGCTTGGCCAACGCTTCCTTCATCTTTCGCTCGTAGTAGAGCGCAGGAACGCCATGCCCGCCCTCCTTCATGAGCTGCATGGCTTCGTCGAACAGCGCGTCGGCCTCAGCAATGGAGTCAGCCGGCTTGAAAGCCGTATCCGGCACCTCCGCAGCCAGCAGATATTTGTACGGCTTGATATGGCGCAAGTCGTCCAGCTCGTGCTCGGCCCAGGCAAGCTTGTCGATCAAGCCGTTCTTCTCGTAGTAATCGCGCAGCGCCGCCAGATAGCGCGCATACAACGCACGGCACCTGACCACCTGCTCGACCATATCCACCTCCTGCTGGCCGATTACCCGCACCGGTTCAACCTCGACGCTCTCGGGATTCGTTAGGTCAGTGGTCGGACCGGGCGGGGCCTCGGGCTGACCATGAAGGGCGTCCGTCTTGCACCCGGCCAGGCACGCGCTGACGGCCAGGCCCCACACCCACACCGAAGCTCTCGCGCTCATTGGGCCACCTCGCATCCACCGGCCGATCGGCGAAAATGGGCCGGAACTCTGATTACACCCGCCACGCCACGCGCGGTCAAGCCCGTCCGGCGGTGCCGAATCACTACCACTGCGCTTCCTCAAAGGGCCCGCGAGGACCCACGCGCTTCTTCGGACGGCTCTTGATCAGGGCCACCGCCAGCCGCACGTCATCCGACCGCGTAATCTTCAAATTGCTGATATCAGACTCCACCACGCTGACCGGATGACCCATCGCCTCCACCAGTTGCGCGTCGTCGGTAATGGGCCCGTCCAGCCGGTCGATCTGCTCGTAGGCGTCGAGAATCACCTGCCGTTTGAAAACCTGCGGAGTCTGCGCTTCGTAGAGCCCTTCACGCGAAAGGGTCTCCTCCACCACCTTCGCCTCGCTCACGCGTTTGATCGTCCCATACAACGGAACCGCCAGAATGGCCGCACCGCTCTTGCCCGCCTCGGCAAACACCGCATCGATCCACTGCTCGGCGACACACGGCCGAACCGCATCGTGAATCCCCACCAGATCGGCCTGCTCGTCCACCTCTTTCAGCGCGTTGGCCACCGACTCGTGCCGCTCGCCGCCGCCAGCCACCGCCTTGACCCCCATCAGCGCCAGATTGGCCGCATACTTGGTCTTCACCATCTCCAAATCCTCCGGCGCGACCACTACAATGTGCTGGCAGCAATCGTCGCGGTTGATGAAAAGCTCGATCGAGCGGATGAAGACCGGGCGATCCTCCATCAACGCAAACGCCTTCTTCACCTTGCCGTCAAACCGCGTGCTGGCGCCGGCCGCTGCGTAGATCATCGCCACTTTCGCCATGAATCACCTCCGCCGAACGCGGGTCAACCGATGGTTGCCGGGCTGTTATACCAGAACCTGCCTCGGACACAACCTCGCCTCTCCTTGCGATCGGGTAGGCCAGAGGCCTTGCGGCCTCGGCCTCCCACACCACCGGACATGCGGAGCACGCATCCGACGGTTCCTGGACATCGACGCATAAGCGGTTGACGATGCCTGTCGCTGTGACTCGCACCCAGCGGTACCTTACGGGTTCCGCCCGCTACCTTCCGCTTCGGGCCCTCTTTCGAGGCATCTGCAAACAGCGATCAGAAAAGCAACCAGGCGCCTCCGAACAGGTTCGGCCCTTCGCTACGTCAAGACGTGGCTACTATTGGCCTCGGCTGACTTCTGCCCATCCCTCACCACGTCTCGCGACGTGATTAGCCGTTCGGCAGATGAGCAGACCTCCCGGGGTAAGACATATGACCTTCACCTCGTCCCCGCCGCATCTACGCCCGTTCGAGTCCGGATGGCATTGGGCTTTGCGTCTCTTGGCCCGCTCGCCCCTCGACGGACGCCTCATATGCGATTCGTGTCCCTCGGGCCGGAGCTTTGCTTACAGCTTCCTTCAGACCTCGCCTCGCGGCGACGCCCTTGCTGTTCGGCTAGGGGTTCCTGCCATCAAGGCCCCCAGAGGACTTGCACCTCCAAGTCAAACGCCATGCCTGGCACACCAAGAAAGGAGGCCGGCACCAAAACACCGGGCCGGCCTCCTGTGGCTCACAAGAGCAAGCCTTGTCCTACGTCTCGTCCTGCTTCGGCTCGGCTGTTTCCGGCCCGGACGATTCCGGCTCGGATGGCTGCTCGGGTTCACCCGCGCCCTCAGCGGCCGCCGCCTCATCCGCCTGCGGAGCCGCAGGCGGCTCGAACGGTTCTTCCTCCTCCTCGACGTAGACGTCCTCCAGATCCGTCGCGTCAACCTCGCGACGAAGAAGCAGGTACATCACCGTACTCGCCGAGAAGAAGAAACTGGCCACAAACGCCACAACCGTACCGACCACCAGGAACACGAAGATCGCAATCAGCACCGCCGCCACCTGTTCAGCCCCACCGAGCGGCACGTGACCGAACCGGCCAAACAACGATACGCCCCACACCGGCGCGCCCCATATCGCGTCGAGCTTGCCGTAGGTCGCCAGCTTCGACGCCCCGTCGACGTTCATCCCCAGCCCGGCGGCCGCATGGGCCAGCCGCAACAGCAGAAAGGCCAGGAATTTCATGAACAACAGGCAGATCGTGCCGTACACGATCGATACCAGCAGGTACCAGCCAAGCCGCCACGGCCGAGAGTAAATGTAGCTGAAGCTCCGGCTGATCGCATCGAAAGCGTCCGAGCCCTCCGTGGCAATAGTCGGATACATCAGGTGCGTGCCCGCCGCAGCTCCGATCGCCACCAGCGCCATGACAAAACCCGCCAACAGCGCCAGGGACCACAGCACCCCCGCCAGCAACTGGCCGGCGGCAGGAATCGCGCCGACGAACCCACCGACAAAAGTAATGGCCCCGATTACCGCAATCAGGATCAACGGAATCAGCGGCGCCGTCAGAAAGCTGACAAATTTGGTCAGGCTGAACTTGACCGCCTCACGTAGCGAGATCTTCTCGTCGCGCGTGGCGTGCAGCGCCGCAAGGCGGCAGATCGCCCCGCCGGCCACCGCCCACACCACCAGCCAGATCGCCGTATAGATAACCGCGAACAGCCAGTGCGCGTAGAAAAACCAAACGCATACCATCACGCCCCGCTTCACCGAGCCGACCAGACCGGGTAGCTCGTCGGGGCGATCATCCGTCCAGAACTTGCCGGCCAGCACCGAACGCATGGCCAGACCCACGGTCGTAATCCCCTCCTTCATCATCGTGTCGAAAATGTGCCGACCACGACGAGACACCCCCTGATCCAGCGCCGCCCGCAGCGCCAACGCGTCACGCAGCGTCGCCCGGTCTTTCTCCAAACTCTTGGCGTCCTCCTCTCGATCTTTCGCGTCGGTCAGATTGCTGTTCAGAATCAGCAACCGATCCATCGCACCGCTGGTCGTCAGATGCGGCGGCACGCTGCCCCCCCCCTTGGTCAACATGACCAACAGCGCGTCGTGCGCCTGCTTGACCTGCCGCTTGCGCGCAGGAAGCTCACTCTCGGCCCGCTCGCTCGCTTGACCGGTCAACTGATCCACCTGCTTGGTGAGAATCTGCTGCGTGTCCTTGAGACGCTGATCGAGCGCCTCGACCGCGTCGTCGAGCTTCCTGTCCAGCTCCTCCTCGATCCGACCGCAGACCCCTCCTTCTTCCGCCAAACCCCTGGCCTTATCCCGGTCGCTGCGCAGATCCTCCAGCGTCTGCATGGCCAGACTGGCGTCGGCCACCACCCGACGTTCCTCCGCGTCCCGCCGCCATTGGCTGAATGCGTCGCGAGGCCAACTCAGAAATGCCTCGACCTCGCCGCCCGGCGCCGTCTCGGTGGCCGCCGCGTCCACCACCACGCGCCGCCCCCAAATGCCGTCCATCAACCGCCCCGCCCCGTAAATCGCCAGCACCGCCAACAACGCCAGCAACAGCTTCGGCGGATGTACCGACAGCCGGAACGAGCGAAACAACTGCGTAAACGGGAAGCATTCGGACCAGTTTATCCGAACCAGCTCTTGGCGTTCCTCTGACATGAACATGTCCTCCTACGTGCCCCGCAGCCCGCGCCCTGTCTCGCACCCACCGTCATCCGATCAGGTTTCGATCTAAACGGTCTTCGTCGCCCCGCACAAGACGCACGCCTACGGCAGTCTGGGTAACCGCGCCAACAGCTCTCGATCTGCCGGGCCTCATTATAACCCCCGTCGAAAGCCGGGCAACTCGTTTCTGCAACTTTTTGCCGACCCAAATCCAGTGGCCACAGGGCTTTGGCCACGCTAGACGCTCCGATCCCACCCCTCAGATCGATCCGGTTGCCCCTCCCCCAATGGGCTGGAAAAGCCGTACTCCTCGTTCAACCACCGGGCCAGATCCAGCCACTGACAGCGTGGGCTGCAGAATGGGCGGTGCGGCACCTCCGACCGATCAGCGTAGACAACCCGACGTCCGCACGTGGGACAGACCAAGGATGGCATCGTCCCAACCATCACGAATCCGAAGCCGCCTTGCCGCTCGCCCCTGCTTTCGTCTCCGACTTCTTGGGGGACTTCGAGTCTGAACCGACACTCCCCGCAGCGCCCTCTGGCTTGTCCTTCTTGGCCGCCTCCTTGTACCCGGCGCTGCGGTAATCCGTCTGATAGAACCCCGAACCGCGAAACAGCACGCCCGCCCCCGTGCCAATCAGGCGCTTCAACGCCGTTTGGCCGCACGACGGGCATCGCCGTAACGGCCGGGCCGTTATCTGCTGGTACTGTTCAAAATCGTGCCCGCACTGCTGGCATTGGTACTCATACGTCGGCATCAGTTTCCTTCCTCTGGCCCAGGCGTCGACTGCGTGTCGGCCTGCGACGGCTCGCCGCCGTCGCCCGCTGAGACGATCACCCCCGCCGGTCGCAGGACACGCTCGTGCATCCGGTACCCCCGACGCTGCACCGACAGGACCATGCCCGCGGGGCACTCATCGGAAGGCTGCTGAGCCATCGCCTCGTGCTCGAACGGATCGAACTTCCGGTCCTCCGCCTCGATCGGCTCCACACCGTGGTCCCTCAGCAGCTTGAGCAGATGATCATATACGATACGCAAGCCCTCCACCACCGCACCCACCGACTCAGCCGTCTTGGCGGCCTCGAACGTTCGTTCGAAGTCGTCGATAACCGTTAGTAGCGACCGGGCAAAATCCGCATTCGCAAATCGCACCGCCTCGCGTCGCTCCTTGGCCGACCGGTTCAACAAATTCTGATAGTCCGCCTTGGTCCGCAGCAACTTCTCCTTCCACTGCGAGATCTGGGCCTCAGCGTCCTTTACCGCATCGGTCTGCGACGAGGCTTCTTGCTCCTCTCCCGCCTGCTCGACCTTGCTCGATTCGGCAGGTCGGGCGTACTGGGTAACCTCCTCCTCGCTGGCAATTTCGATTCTTGGCTTCTTCTTGCTCATCGTCGTTCGCCTTGATCCGGTCCCACTTGCTCCCATATCCGGTCGACGTGGACCACGCAGACCAAATCGTCGCGCTGTCCGTTCGGCCGAAGCGCCCCCTGTTCGTGAATCCGTAGCTGGGCACCGTCAGACACGCTCTTGGGCAGCTGGAGCAAAACGGTCCGGTCTGTATGCGCCCGACCCACCCCATGACATCGCCGGCACAAACCGACGTGAGTCCCACCGTAACCGACCGAATAACCTCTCCCCCGGCAATCGAGACATCGCTCATGCAGCAGCGGAACCGTCAGGACCACCCCCCGCTCCGCCTGGGCCCGACTGACTCGTACGTGTCTGACCTCGATGGCCCCGTAACTCTGCATGTACGCACCGCCCATCCGTCGCCGCTAACCTGACCCCAGGTTCGCCAGATGCTCCTTGAGCCGCTCGAAAAACGACTTCGAGTCAGGCATCCCCTTCCCATCTTCCGTCTGAGAAAACTGCTGAAGCAGTTCCCTCTGCTGCTTGCTGAGACGACGCGGGATCTCCACAGCCACCTGCACCAGTTCGTCCCCTTGCCGCCCGCTGCGCAGGTCCGGCAAGCCCTGACCGGCCAAACGAAACGTCTGGCCGTGCTGCGTCCCGGGCGGGACCTTCACCGTTGCCTTGCCGCCTAACGTGGGTACTTCGATCTTCCCGCCCAGCGCCGCAACCGCGAAACTGAGCGGCACCTGGCAAATCAGGCTGTTGTTGTGGCGCTCCAAAAATGGATGCCGGCGAACGCGTACGTGCACGTGCAGGTCGCCGCGCGATGCCCCATCCTCGCCCGGCTCGCCCTCCCCACGCACCCGTATACTCTGACCGTCGAAGATGCCCGCGGGAATCCTCACCGTCAGCACCCGCTGTTTGGCGTGCCGTCCGCTGCCGCTGCACTGGCTGCACGGCGTGTCCACCAGCGTCCCCCGTCCGCGACAGCTCGGACAGGCCGTCACCATCCGACCGAAAAACCCCGCGAACCCGCTGGCCTGCTCCACCTGGCCATAGCCGCCGCATGTCGGACAGGTGCGACGCTGGCTGCCGGGCTCGGCACCCTTGCCCCTGCAACGATCACACATGTCCTGCCGCTCGAACTCCAGCGTCCGCTCGGCACCGCCGGCCACCTCGGCCAGCGTCAGTTCGACAGCCGTCTCCAGATCGTAGCCCCGGCGACGACTTCGTCGACTGCCCATCCCCCCGAAGCCACCCCCGCCAAATATGTCCTCGAACATCGAGAAAATATCGTCGATGCCCATGTGGCTGAAGTCGTGCATCGCCGCCCCGCTCAAACCGGCATGACCGTGACGGTCGTAGATCTGCCGCTTCTGCGGGTCGGATAGCACCTCGTACGACTCAGCCGCCTCCTTGAATCGCTCCTCGGCGCCCTGCTCCTTGTTGCGGTCGGGATGATACTTCAGCGCAGACTGGCGATACGCCTTCCTGATCTGCTCAGGCGACGCATCTCGCCCAACGCCCAGAACCTCGTAATAGTCGCGCTTGGTCGCCACAACCATATGTCGCTAGCTGCCGACGCGCATGGGGCGGACACATGTCCGCCCCAACCCAACGCAAACCCAATGCCCCCTACCCACTTATCATCGGACGGCGCCCGCCAACTCCTTCTTCTTATGCTCGTCCTTCAGCTCCGTCACCAGCACGTTGGTCGTCAGCATGAGCCCCGCCACGCTCGCAGCATTCTGCAACGCCACGCGAACCACCTTGGCCGGGTCGATGATGCCGGCTTTGACCATATCGCCAAATTCGTCGCGGGCAGCGTCGTAACCCCACGCGCCCGTCTTGGCCTTGATCTGGGCTACGACCACCCCACCGTCGCGCCCCGCGTTCGCGGCAATCTGACGCGCCGGCGCCTCCAGAGCGCGAGCGACGATGTCGCAACCGACCTTCTCGTCGCCACGCGCGCTCTCGCGCGCCTTCTGCACGGCTTCAATCGCCCGAATGTGGGCTACACCGCCGCCAGGAACCACGCCTTCCTCAGCCGCCGCCTTGGTCGCGTGGAACGCGTCGTCGACCAGGTCCTTACGCTCCTTGACCTCCGTCTCGGTGGCCCCGCCCACGTGGATGACAGCCACCCCGCCGGTCAGCTTGGCCAGACGCTCCTGAAGCTTCTCACGATCGTAGTCGCTTGTCGTCTTGTCGATTTGACCGCGAATCTGCTCGATGCGAGCCTTGATCTCCGTCTTCTTGCCCGCACCCTCAATCAGCGTGGTGTTCTCCTTGTCCACCACAACCCGCTTGGCCCGGCCAAGCTGCGAAAGCTCCACGTTCTCCAGCTTGACGCCCAGATCCTCGCTGATCATCTGACCGCCGGTCAGCACGGCGATATCGCCCAGCATCGCCTTGCGACGGTCGCCGAAGCCCGGCGCCTTGACCGCACAGATCTGAAGCACGCCGCGAAGCCGGTTGACCACCAACGCCGCCAACGCCTCTCCCTCCACGTCCTCGGCGATCACCAGCAACGGCTTGCCCGACGTGGAAATCTTCTCCAGCAGAGGCACGAACTCACGCAGATTCGAAATCTTCTTCTCGTAGATGAGAACGTAGGCGTCATCGAGCACCGCCTCCAGCGTGGTCGGGTCGGTCATGAAATACGGCGAGATGTAGCCCTTGTCGAACTGCATGCCCTCGACGTGTTCCATGGTCGTATCGAGGCTCTTGCCCTCCTCCACCTCGACCACCCCGTCCTTGCCCACCTGCTCGAAGGCGTCGGCCAGCTTGTCGGCGATGTCGGCCTCGCCGTTGGCCGAGATCAACGCCACCTTGCGAATATCGTCCTTGCCTTTGACATTGACGGCCATCTGCTCGATCTTTCTGACCGCCGCCGCAACGGCCACGTCAATCCCACGCTTCAGCGCCATCGGATTGAGCCCCGCCGTCACCATCTTCAGCCCTTCGGCGTAGATCGCCTCGGCCAAAAGCGTCGCCGTCGTCGTCCCGTCGCCGGCTACGTCGGACGTCTTGCTGGCCACCTCGTTGACCATCTTGGCGCCCATGTTCTCAAAAGGCTGCGGCAACTCCACTTCCTTCGAGACCGTCACGCCGTCCTTGGTGATGCGCGGCGAGCCGAACGACTTCTGGAGGATGACATTTCGACCCGTCGGACCCATCGTGACCTTCACCGTGGCCGACAGCTTCCGAATGCCCTCCAGCGCGTTTTGCCGGGCCGACTCCTCAAACATCAACTGCTTCGCTGCCATCGTTCGCTCCCATTTATGCGATCGCCACAAGCCTCCGTCAGATCCAGCGGGCCGACGGGCGGCCTGTCGCGTCGATCAAACGTGCCTGCCGCCCTATTCCACGACCGCCAACACGTCCGACTCTTTGAGAATCACGTACTCCCTGCCGTCCATCTCGATTTCCGTGCCGGAGTACTTGCCGTAGAATACCTCGTCGCCCACCTTGACATCTATCTCGCCACGCTCGCCCGAGTCGAGCAGGCGGCCCGGTCCCACCGCCAGCACCTTGCCGCGCTGCGGTTTCTCCTGGGCCGTATCGGGCAGTACGATGCCTCCCGACGTCACCTCTTCCGCTTGCGCGGGCGCCACCAAGAGACGGTCGTCCATCGGTCTGACCTTTACCTTCGACTTCGCCATCGCCTTTAGCCTCCGCATTCCTGTCGCCGGCCGATTCACCTGGTTCCTGTTATCACGCGCCGAGCCGACGCGACTACATCATGTCGTCCATATCTTCCATGCCCCCCGGCCCGCCGGGCGGCGTCTCGTCTTCTTCCTTGGGCTCGTCGGTTATCAGGCAATCCGTGCTCAGCAGCACTCGCGCCACACTGCTGCCGTTCTCCAACGCGGCCCGCACCACTTTGGTCGGGTCGATCACGCCGTCCTTGACCAAATCACCCATCTTGCCCGTATCCGCGTTGAGGCCGAACGCCCCGCTGCCGGCCTCCACGTCGGCAACCACGACGTTGCCCTCCATGCCCGCGTTGTCGGCAATCTGCCACAGCGGCCGTGCCAGCGCCCAACGTATGATCTCAACGCCCGTCTTCTGGTCCCCCGTCACCTTGACCCCATCCAGCGCCTTACGCGCCCGCAGCAGCGCTACTCCGCCGCCCGGCACGATGCCCTCTTCAATCGCCGCCCGCGTGGCGTGCAACGCGTCCTCGATCCGCGCCTTCTTCTCTTTCATCTCGGCTTCGCTGGCCGCCCCGACGTTTATCTGCGCCACGCCGCCCGCCAGCTTCGCCAGACGCTCCTGAAGCTTCTCGCGATCGTAATCGCTGGTGGTCTCGTCGATCTCGCGGCGGATCTGCTCGATGCGGCCCTTGATGTCCGACGTCGAGCCGGCACCCTCGATGATCGTCGTGTTCTCGTTGTCGATCCGGACCCGCTTGGCCTGCCCCAGATCGGCTATCGACACAGTGTCCAGCTCAATGCCCAGATCGTTGAAAATGGGCTTGGCGCCGGTGAGGATGGCAATGTCCTGCAACATCGCCTTGCGTCGATCGCCGTAGCCGGGCGCCTTGACGGCCGCACATTGCACAATGCCCCGCAACTTGTTGACCACCAGCGTGGCCAGCGCCTCGCCCTCGATGTCCTCGGCAATGATCAGCAGCGGACGCTTGACCTTGGCAATCTTCTCCAGCAGGGGCACGAGCTTGCCGACGTTGCTGATCTTGTCTTCGTAGACCAGCACGTACGCCCTCTCCAGAGCAACCTCCATCGCGTCCTGGTCGGTCACGAAGTGCGGTGAGAGATACCCCCGATCAAACTGCATGCCCTCGACGACCTCGACGGTCGTGTCCAGGCTCTTGCCCTCCTCCACCGTGATCACGCCGTCCTTGCCCACCTTGTCGAAGCAGTCGGCCATGATCTGCCCGATGCCGCGATCATTGTTCGCCGAGATGCTCGCAATGTTGACGATGTCATCACGCTGGTTGAGCCGAATGGGCTTGGACATCTTGCCCAGCTCGTCCACCACGGCCCGAACGCCCTTCTCGATCCCTCGACACAGGGCCATGGCGTCGGCGCCGGCAGCCACGTTCCTCAGCCCTCGGCGGTAGATCGCCTCGGCCAACAGCGTGGCCGTCGTCGTGCCGTCGCCCGCGACATCCGACGTCTTGCTCGCCGCCTCCTTGACCAGTTGGGCGCCGAGGTTCTCGTACTTGTTGTCGAGTTCGATCTCCTCGGCCACGGTGACCCCGTCTTTCGTGACCGTCGGGGCACCCCAGCCCTTGTCCAGAACGGCGTTGCGTCCCCGCGGCCCGAGCGTCGCCTTGACCGCTCTGGCCAGCTTTTCGACACCCTTCAAGAGGCTCTGCCGGGCCTCTTGCTCGAAGGCCAACTGCTTCACCGCCATCGTCGCCTCCTCCTCATGTGGAGCTGTCTACGCACCGTTTGAAATTCGATCTCGCGCCGTCCAGCCGGCCGCGGACAGACTCCGTCCGCTCGGCCACGTTATAGGCTGATGCAAAGCCCATGCCAACCAACAGCCCCAGGCCAATCAACCTAGGATCATCTGTAACCTCTTGTAATTAAGTACTTTATAATGATCCGCCTCACTGGACGCAGCTCCGCCTGCCGTTGGTCCCCTGCCAGTTCGGCACGTGCCCCACTAGCCCCCGCGTCTCGGGAGTGTCATTCTGACAGCCATGGCAGGGGTGGCCAATCCTGTGCCAGGGCAAAGGGTGGGAGCGTAGGGTGCCCCAGCCCGTTCGTCGGGCTGGGGGACAGACGGATGGCCCGTCCCTCCTGACAACCTCTTCCGGCCAACCTTTTCCGGCCGACGAAGCGGCCCAGTCTGAATCACCTAGCCCATCGTCGGCAGGTCAGGCAGGTCTTTGGGGTGCTCGGGAATCGTGTCATACCGCTTCTCGGTTGCGACCTTCTGAACCCATGTCTTGGCCGCCTTCAACAAAGACGCGACCAACCAGTAACGCAACGGGTCGGGCGGGCCGGCCTGGGAGACGGTGGTCAAGGCATAGCTAGCCGCTTCAGCGCACTCGGGCTTGTTCTCCTTCAGCCAATCGGCGTCGTGTCCGCCCAGGTAGGCGTACATCCCCCAAAGGTACCCCCGCGTGACGGTGAACCGCGGCGGGTCATCTCGAAGGATGTAGCGTATCTGGTCATTGCAGACGCCGTGGCGCTCGGCTGCTCGCGACTGGTCGCCGCCGATGATCTCGATGTAGATGTCGAGCCGATCGATGATCCTGTAACCGCAGCGATTCTGAAGGAGACTGTCAAAGCCTTCACCCTTGAACATCGTCGCGAGAATCGGATTGTGTGCGCTCCTGGCACGCCACCGCTTGGCCGACTTCATGGCTTCGTCGTTGGGTCTGGGCTCGGTGAAGAACTGTCGGACCAATTCCACAAAGCACTGCGCGGCCTCGATCTTGCCGGAGGTCGGCTGCCCAAGCGTCTCGGCAACTCTCAATCGGAGAGAACCGCTGTCCTTTCGACCCGCCAGCCGGGCCTCGACGGCGTCGGCCCTCCGTAAGGCGGAATTCATGACCGACTTGGGCACGTCACCGCAGCGCCCGGCTCTGGTGCGCCATGCCTTCTGAGTCCCGACCATTCTCATGAGCTGCCGAAGACCTTCCAGCCACCGATGGGAGCAAAGCTCGAACCCATACTTCGGCATGGCCTCCCTTACACGGACAGCCCAGTCAGGCAACTCGCCGAGGGCCAGGGCCATGCGGTTCAGAGCTGTTGCGTCGGCATCCAGAACGTATTGATCCCCGACATGGAAAGCGCTCGTTTCCCAGCACTTCTTCGTAATCCGCTCGGAGATGTCCCGGGCCATGACATGCTTCTTCACTTCGTCCCAACTCTTGAAGCCATAGAACATGGCCAGGGCGAACTGAACTTCCTTGAGCGGCACCTCCGCTGCGAGGATGTCAGCGTCCGCCGCTGCATCGAAGCGTCTGAGCTTGCGCAGCACCTGGCACGAAGACGAGTCCCCGGCCTTGTGGGCCTTGAGAACGTCCTTGGCCTGCTCCTTCAGAAAGCGAAGACTGGGATTGGCGGGGAGAGATGGAGTCATGAGACACCTTCCTTTCCGTAGCGCCCAGGGCCCGCACGCTTGGGCAGAAAAGAAGGTCTCTGTATCGGCCTTGCGAAGGTGGATTCGATCCTTGCCGCGGACCGGGCGGCGGCCTTCGTCCGCCAAAACCCACACTACTCACCGGCAACCCCGCTGTCAAGATTTCCGCTTGGAGTTTCGCTGTCACCGATTGCCGGCGACCTGTTTCCACCTGTCCCGGAAGGCGTCTGTTACGTGAAGCGGCGGCGAGCGCGCCGCCGCGAACGACCTCTTCACGACACGGTTGCTGGCGCTTGACGGTACTTACCACGTCCTGCCGCAGCCGGGGCACGGCACGGCCAGGATGCGGGCGGCGGCGTGACGGACCTTGTGCTTCGGGTCGTCCAGCGCCTTCTGCAGGCCCTGGACGACGCGCGGGTCGCCTGCGTCGCGGTAGGCACCGATGGCAACGACCGCGGCAAGGCGAACGTTGAAGTTCGCGTCGACGGCCCGGTCGAGGAGGTGGTCCAGGCCTCCAACGGTCCTGACTGCCGGGCGGCCGGTGATGAACGGGCCCGTTGCAGCGGGGTCGGGATGAATCCGTCCGGCAAACCACCTTAAGGCCTGCCGGCGGACTCGCGGGGACCGGTCCTCCAACATCCGAGCCAGCTCCCCCAGGCTGCGATCATCCCCGCGCAGGCCCAGGCGAGTGGCGGCGAAGTACCGTTGTCTCGCCGACCCGGAATGCGACAGGGCCAGGTCGACCCGATAGCCTTCCTCGCCGTCCTCCAGGATCCGCCCGGTCTCTTTTCGCAGCGATTGGTGCCAGGCTGACGGAAGATGATGCGTGGCGGGACCCTTGGCGCCGAAGACGCGAATGGCCCGCTCCAGGCTGCGGGTGAACGCTTCGTCAGGTGCGTTGTCCTTGCATGCTTGCTCGACCATGGTCAGTTCCTTTCGCAAGGCCGTCCGGCCGCGCTGGAGACGCCCCTTGAGCGTCCCCTGGCTGACGCCAAGGAAGCCGCAGATCTCTGCGTAACTCAGCCCATCGGCGTAGTAGAGCATCAGGGCCTCGCGATCCTTCTCGTTGACGCCGACAAGGGCCCGCTGTACGAGCGTCCGCTGCTCGTTCTCGCCGGCAAGTTGCTCACTCGACGGGGCCAAGTCGGGGCATTCGCCGCGCTCGGCCGCCTTGCCCAACAGGGCCTCCTGCCGCTGCCGGTCGCGCCGAACCTCGAAGGCCGTGTTGCGGGCAATCCCGCAAAGCCAGCCCCCGAACCGAACGGGGTCCTTGAGTCTCGGCAGATCGCAGTAGGCACACAGGAACGCCTCCTGCGCCGCGTCCAGCGCCAGATGGAAGTCGGCCAGGATTCCCAAAGCCACGCCGTAGACGTGATCCTGGTATCTCCGGACCAGGGCGCAGAATGCCTCGGCTTCACCGGCCAAGGCCGCGCCGACCAAACTGGCGTCCGTCTGCTCGCTCATGGGCGAAATACGACCGGCCGGGCGTGGCAAGATTTGAACTTGCGACCTGCCCTTGCGGGCTGCTCTGTCTCTGAGCTACGCCGCCCAGCCGGTCACCATTATGTGGACTTTAGCCATTTTCGACCGGGTAATGCCGTTGAGGACCCCCGCTGGAGCCCGCCAGCCAATTCCGAGCAACTCGGGCCTTGCATAGGAACTTGCCATTAATTCGTAACTCATTGTAGTAGAAGAGGTTAACATTCTACAAAACGGCTAAACTCCACCATTATGTGTCTTGTGGCCTGCGATCGGGAGCGCCAAATTCTCAAAAACCTGCTGCGGGTGCCCGGTCCTCTGCGAAGCAAAGGTGGGGTATTACGCGGGTGCCCCAGCCCGTTCGTCGGGCTGGGGGACAGACTAACGCCGGGCGGCGCGTGCGCCAGACTTCGCAGGGCAAACGGCCGTGTGCCTTGACGCGCCGCGTTTGCCGGTTTGGTGCCTCATGCCCAATCACCATCATCTTGTGCTCCGCGCGAGCAGGCCCCGCAAAGAACTCCAAAACTCATCCTAGCAACTTTTCGCGTGGGCTTCAGGATTGCAGCGTTCCGGACAAGGGCATCGTCCCTCGTCTTGTCGAAGGCGAAGGATGCACCAGGAGGCCCAGCGAGCCGGACGTCTCCGCGAGCATCCTGCATCGGTGCGCCATCAGCCTTACCAACCAGCGCTTGACGTCGGTCCGTTCGCCCAGCAGTCGCACGACCTCATCCCATGCCCTGCCCGTTTCGGACATGCCCTTCCACCAAGCCCCGAGACTTCCCAGGAAGTCCTCCCACCACTGCGCGGCCTCATCCTGTTTGATGTACGTGTCCTCGCACCGGAGGAAGGGCGGAACAGTCTCGGCGTCATTCTTGGGATGATCACGGGTGCGGATCACCGGCTTCTCCTTCCCGATGCTCCACAGCAAACATTCCAGGTGGCGGAACGCCTTCGGAGAGCAAAGCCATCCGTACTCGATTGTGTACAGAAACCACTCCCAGTCCGGGCAGATCTCCTTGAGGCGCGATTCGAGACGAACGACTCGGGGCGACAGATTCTGTCTGATGCCCGGAAGCTTAGCGGCTATATAGCTCCACTCATTGGCCGGATTGTCCGCCGGGACGAAGTCGCCCAAGTACTGATCGCGTCCGAACTGGTCGCACGGGTCGTCGTCCCATGGGGAGAACTTGATCTTCCACCGCTGCGAATGAAGAAGGCGTTCGACGAGCAACTCCTTCATCTCCGTCTTGCCCCCAAGGACGTTCCACAGGGCCTCGCACACATCGCCCCAAGCGATCTTCCTGTACCCCAGCGCCGAAAGCTCGGCGCCCACGGCCTCGGGCCTCGCACCGGCCAGCCAGGCGTCAAGACAGAGACAGTAGTCCTGCATCGACCGCTTGTAATCGGAATCCACGGCATAGCAACCGTGGGCGAACTCAGTCGGCGTCTGGGCCCCGATGTCTCTGAGGCATTCCAGAAAAGCCAGCGGGAAGCGGTGGTGGCCGCAACCCGGGAGCTTACGAATACTTGTCTCAGCAATGCGGTCGGCCCATTCGTGCGGGCCGGCAAGGGACCTCTCCATCGACACGATGGCCTTGAGTTCCTCGTCCTTCGCAATTGCCGCGCAGCCGTCCCAGCCACCGTCGTACGGCGTGTACCGCCAGCAACGACTCGAAACGCTGCTTTCGTACACCCGCTTCGACCAGTCGCTTTCAGATTGCATATCGCCGTCTCCGATAGGAATGCGGTGTTCCCCGCCCTTAAAAGGGCGGGCCACCCGTCCTTCGCTCATCTGCTAACTCTGCGCCGGATACCCCACCGTCTGGGCGTAGAGGACATGCTGGTCAGATCGCAGCTTCAGCTCTTCGGCGAGGCCCGTCTTATTACAGTTGTGGAACCAGGCGGCCAGACCCTGAGAGGCGGCGAACAGGTACACGTTCCCGGCGATCAGGCCCGTGGCGATGTTGTAATAGGATTTCTGGACCTCCGGGTCCCTCAGTCCCGGTTCCTGGGGCCTGCCTTGGCTGTACCTGGCTAGATCGGCGACATAGACCAATTGCACGGGAGCAGAAGCCCCGGAACGCCTGCGACCGCGCCGCACCTTCGCCCGCCGGTCGCCCGCGACGACCGGGATCAGACGATGGCCAGCCGCCTCGTAGAGGTAGATGCCCGCAGGCAGGACGACGTATAGGTCGATCTCCTGCGAGTTGCTCGCCGACGCAGCCGTTCTGCCAACCCGGCCCGAGGGCCCATGCTCCCTGTTGATCCCCCATGCCGCCCAGAGAAGGTTGGACAGCATCTGCGGCGGCAAGGGTTCGTCACGGATATTGCGGATCGTCCTTCGCTGCCACAGGGCAGCCAGCACAGACTTACCTCCGTCCTTCTGGGGCTCGGCAAGCGTGATCAACTGCAGGTCATGCGTGGGTCTGGACGCCGTGCCGGCCTCCTCGGTGGCGCCGGATGCTGCGCCAGCATCCTCGCCCAAGCTGGAGGCGCCACTGGCAGCCAGTATGGTGAAGGTCGGCACCGTCTTCAGGAATGTTCTGCGGTTCATTCTGATTCTCCAATCTCGCCAGTTCCCATCTCGGCCCGGAGACCTGCGCTTGCCGCCGCGCGGCGAGCCGGAAGGGCATTCTACCTCACCCGTAGAACAGAAAAAGGTGTGGGGATTCGATTTTCTTGCCATCGTAATTAGCATGGCTGCCGCACCCTTTGCTTTCGGCAAACGACGGGGTACCCGCGCATTGTGGTAGGAAAGCGAGCCGGATGTGCCGCCCGTGCAGTCATCGTGTCCCCCAGGTCCAGAGAAGGACCCGGGCCACCCGTCTTGGCCATGCCACCCAACGCCGTTAACTACGTTTCGGGGCTTTTGGCGTTTACTAACCTCCTAGCGACGTTTCTCTGCATATTCTGCCTGCGCAGAATCACAAGCCCAGACTCCCAAGACTGTGGCTCTGCAACTCCTAGATGCCGTTTGGTGCGGTTTGACGCGTGTAGAGACTGATCGCATCAGCGGAACTTTTGGGGCACGTCAGCAGCAGGCCTGCTCCAGAAGGCCCAATGCGCTGCTTTCCGCGAAGTGCCTCGCCTGCGCTACCGACGGGTCGCCAGGGATCTAGCGCAAGCGACATCGTCTACTAACTACTTACGGGACAAGCGGTTAGCAGCCTGCAAGAGACCCGTTGGTTAACGGCGTTGCATGGCACCCGAGAAGACAATTGACAGTGAGGGCATGTTCGGCCAACGTGAGCCGCCCCGGCACGTCGTCATGGTACAACTTGTCCCCACAGCAGGTCAAGATTGGCCTACTTCAACCTTTGCTGACGCAAAAGATCGGGCTCGCGCTAAGTGACTTGAGTTCTACCGGATGCAAAAAGGCGGTTGAAACCCGCCCTACGCGCTGTTCAAGGACCCGCCGCGGCGGGGCACACGGCGGTCATCGTATCCCCCAGGTCCACAGAAGAATCTGGGCCACCCGTGCTGCTGCGCAAGACCGTGTCACCCGATCGCGCGCGAGAAGACACTGCTCAAGAAGCAGTGGCACACGTTGTTCTTCTGATCCATTCCCCACCCTTTGATTCGCAAAGGATGGGGCAAGCGCACCCGCTAGCGGGAGGGCACAAACTCGCCGGGGCACATGGCCTGGGCGAATTGCAGGCCGACCTCGTACACCTTGTCGATCTGCCGACAATAAACCACCGTCGCATCGATCTGGCGCGGTTGACCCTCCAGGTCGAGCAGGCGGACGGTGCACGCCGTGCCCGGCTCGAGCACCTGGCCGCCCACGAACGACAGCCCGCCGTCACTGAGGTTGCGCGTGGCCGCGATCAGCGTAATGTCGGTCTGCTCATCGCTGAGCTGCACGGCAATACCCAACGCCCGGTAACTGCGCCGCGGATGCCCGCGCCGGCTGCTGTACGTTCGGTCGGTGCAAATCCCCTCGAAATCCAGCCGGTCGAGCAGCATGTCGAGCTGCTCCGGACTGATCTGATCCGCGATACGAAGCGCCTTCTTCCTTCGCCACTCCATCGTTTCACCCTCTCTTGGATCGTCGTGGATACGTGCCAGACATGCGCCCACCCGTTGCGCTTCATCGTCAAGCCTAGGCTTGGCAAGAGCGGTTTGGTCGCGGTCCTGTTCCCCTTGCAACGACGGTCAACCCACGCCGGCGAAGCCGCGTGCCCGGGCCACCTTTCCGTGCAGGCACGAGGCCGAGGCGCTGACACCTCACCCGCAAACGTAAGATACGCTTGCCTCGGCGGCAAATACGGCAGGGAGGAATCGCCCCCCACTTCGCCGCAGCCGATAACATCCCCCTGCTCGACGCTGCGAGCCCCTGCGGCAAACCCGGCCAGAAAGATCGATCAACTTGCAGGCATGATCGGGTGCGCCGCCGGCAGCGGCCGGGCCAACGCAATCGAGGTGCGATAATCGCGTGTCAGACGGCCGACGCGCGCCGCGTCCGAGACCAGCTCGACGCAAAGGCCGCAACGCTTGATGCGACCAAAACGATCGCCGCAGCGCCAAGGCGCGTGCGCTGATTGGCCGGTTCGCCTATCACCCGCGCGCCAGGGTACTGCACGACACCCGGCAGGACGTGCACACCGCCCGACGCCAATCGCGCATTCACCCCAGCCAATTCCCCACGAAGTGTATCCATTGTTTGGCCGGTGGCAGCCAGTTGGTCGAGGGGCACAGCGGCAGCCGCCCCGAGGTCGTCGCACACGCGCTGGTGCTGCGCGATGATCTGGTCGATCCATTGCTGCTGCTGCCCGGCGAGCTGGCGACGAAGGGCCGTCAACTGCTCGATCCGCGCGGCTCGCTGCCTTCGGGCCTGGCGTTCGGCCTGTTGCCGCAGCGACGCCTCGATCTGCCCGCGCCGATGCTCGACGCGCCGCGCCAAACCCACAGCCGAGTGATGCAAGCCGTCCAACCGAAAGTTCTGCCCCAGCAGAACTTCGCCGCCCACCGCCACGAACGCGTCATGGCCCCGGCGCAGCCCCCGCAGGACGCGCCCGACCACCGCCTGCACTACGGCACGTTTGGTCGGGTGGGTGTCAACAAGTCCCAGTTCATCGGCCGCTGCCTGCGCGCGTTCGAGCAGGCGGCTGCCGCGATCGGCGAAGTCGCCCAGGCGCTGCGCGATCGCCCGCTGAAGATCGAGCACAGTCTCGCCCGCCTCTGCGGCTGCCGCTTGTTGCAGCTCTTGTCGACTTGCCAGCCACTGTCGGGTGAGCGATTCGACCTGACTGCCATACTCGGTCAATACCGGCAGCAACTCCGCCAGGGCGTGACCCAGCTCGTCTTGCTGGCGCGCGTCCGCCTCGGCCTGCACGGTGCGTCGGGCTCCGGCCGCCAGGCCCAACAGGGCCTCCAACGCATCTGTCGCGCCGGCCGACGCCTCCACCAGATGAGCCGCAAACCGCGCGTAAACCTCCCGCAACTGGGCCACGTCCGAGCCAAGAAGCTCATCCTCGGCTTCGGCCCGCGCCAGCACGTCCGGATCAACGTTCGCCACAATCGGCGCGCCCGAGAGCCGCGCTAGCTCCGCTTCAACCTCACGCAGTTGCTCGCCGAGCGATCTGCACTGCTGACCTGCCTGAACCAACTCGAGCACCCGGTCACTCAACGCCGTATCCGAGCTGCTTTCCGCCAAGCCATAGAGCAGCAGGTCCCACTTCAGGCGAGCGGCTTCGAGCCTGTCCGAGATCTCTCGACGACGACCGACAAGCTCGGCTTGCCTGGCGACCGCCTGGTCCGACTGCCGAAGGTACGCGCCGACCAGAGCGTCAAGGCGCGTCACCGCTCGCTCGCAATCCGTATCAAGAGTCTCCACGACGACCGCGTTGGCGCCGTCTGAGGCAAAAGCCCGAAGCCGACCTGTTTCGACCAGGGCGCCCAGGTCAACCGTCGCAAAGGCTGTCCGCTTTTCGACCGCGCTGAAGACTTGCGGACCCATCAGGTCAGCCACAACGCCTGCCAGCACGTGTGGGTCGGCCCGCGCGCCGCCCAGCCACGACACAACGCCCTGCGCGCGGTAGGTCGGCCGGATCGCCACAAAGACGATGGCAGCAGCCACACAACCCGTCAGCATCCCCGCAGCCAACCGCCGCCAGGAGATTCGCCACGTCACGCCCTGAGTCGACGCGGCTCGCGCCGTAAAGCTCGCCTCGCCGGGCGATGCCCCGTCGGTACCAAGCGGTTCGGCGGTTGGGCGTGGTCGTGTGGACATGCCTGCGCTCATCGTCTGATCTGCTCAACCTTCACGAGCCGACACAGACCCAACGACACCTGCATCAGCCAAGCGCCCGACCACAAATCAGCTATCTGCCATTGGCTTTTCATACGTCGGCCACACGCAGCCGCATCCCCCGGGGCGCGGCCGTCATCGTACCCGCCGCACGACCGGACGGCAAGTTCGACACCCCCTTGAAGGTCCTGCAAGGGTGGTCCGCAGCGGCAGACGGCAGGTCCGCGCGGACGTTTGGCCTATAGCGCCACGTCAAGTGCAATCGCCCGGCCGCCGTCCTGGGAGCTTTCCATCGCCGCCTCCATGAAGGCCACCATCTCCAGCGTCTCCGACAGGCTCACCGGGGGCTTGCCCGTACGAAACAGCGCCAGAACCTGCCGCAGCAGCAGCGCGTAGAAGGGCACCTCGGTACTGTGTGTGAACTGCTTAACCGCATCCGCACAGAAGACCGTCGCGCCATACGTGCTCTTGCCGGTCCGAATCCCGCGGACCGTGCCGATCCGATCGGCCCAGCGCCCCACGACCAGATCGTAACTGTTGCTGCTGGTGCACTGAACGCTGGCGCACCCGGCCCCCATCAACGCAAACAGCATCTCCACAGCGTGAATGCCGTACCAGAACAAACCCGGACTGCTCGGGTCCAATGGGGCCGGGCCGAACGCGTCACAGCCCAGAATCTCGCCTCGCGCCGGGTCCGCCAGCACCGCCTGCAAGTTCAGATCGAATCGCAGCGACGAGCTGCTGAAGCAGGGAATGTTCGCCTCGTTGAGCATGCGAACCATCTGCCTGGCGTCGGCGAGTGTGGTCGCAAAGGGCTTGTCGACGAAGACCGGCTTGTGGGCCTCGACCACCGGCTGCAACTCGGCCAGATGACGCCGCCCGTCCACGCTCTCGATCAGCACCGCGTCCGCATCGGCCACCACCTGCTCGATGCTGTCGCAGATCTTCACGCCCCACTTGGTCCTGAGTTCGTCGGTAAAGCCACCCACCCGGTCCTTGCTCGAGGGCAGGTCCTCGCTGAAGGACGGATAGGCCGCCACCACCCGAGCGCCGGACACGTGATGCGGGTCCGACTCGTCGTGCAGCAGCTTGGTAAACGCCGTCACGTGGGACGTATCACAACCGATGATTCCAATCCGCAGCGCATTGGCCATGCTTGCAGCCTCCCTTACTTCGTCATTGTCGAATGACCGGGTTGGTCAGTCGGCCGACGCCGTCGATCTCAATGGTGACCTCGTCACCGTCCCGCAAAAAGACCGGCGGCTTGCGGGCAAAGCCCACGCCCGAAGGCGTGCCCGTACAAATGACCGTGCCCGGCAACAACGTGAACTGATGCGACAGGTAGCTGACCAGCTCGCGGCAGCCAAAGATCATGTCGCCGGTGTTCGAATCCTGCATCACCTTGCCGTTGAGGACCGTGCGGATGCCCGCATGGTCGGGGTCGATCTGATCGGGCGTAATCAGCACCGGCCCGAGCGGGCAGAACGTGTCGAAGCTCTTGCCCCGGGCCCACTGCTTGTCGAGTCGGAGCTGGCAGTCACGCGCCGACACATCGTTGGCGCAGGTGAACCCCAGTACATACTCGAACGCCTCGCCCGGCGAAACGTCGCGCGCCATCCTGCCGATGACGATCGCCAGCTCGGCCTCGTAGTCAACCTCGTCCGGGGCAGCCATAGGCAGCAGGATCGGCGCATTGGGCGGCGCCACCGAGGTGTTGGCCTTGATGAAGATCACCGGCGCCTCAGGCAGTGCGGCGCCGGTCTCCTCGGCGTGCTGCCGGTAGTTCAGACCGATCGCGAAGACGTTGGGCGGATCGACCGGCGCGAGGCGCTTGGCCATCCGCACAACCTGATCGGTCGGGCGAAGCCGATCGAACGCATCGCCCTCCAACACCCGGGCGCTGCCGTCCGGCTGCGGCTGCCCGAACCGCACCTGCCCATCCTCGTCGACGAACCTTACGATGTTCATGATAATGTCTCGTTGACGCCCGCCCTGCGATTCTTACAATACGCCTGCGCCGCGTCGGCGGTGCTTTTCTCGCGGGAAGGGGACGTTGTCAAGTTTTCAGCCATGGAAAGGGATTAGCAATGGTCAAAGTCGGTATCTGCGGGATGGGCTTCATGGGCCGTACACACTTCGGCATCTACTCGCGCCATCCCAAGGCCCAGGTCGTCGCCATGATGGACAAGTTGCCCAATCGCCGCAAGGGTGAGTGGGCCGACCCGATAGGAAACCTGCCGGCTTCGTGGCCCGAAAAAGTCGACATGAGCGGCATCGCCAGCCACGCCGCGCCGGACGAGCTGATCGCCGATCCGAACGTCGAGTTGGTCGATATCACCCTGCCGACCGACCTGCACGCCGAAGTAGCCATCAAGGCCCTCCAAGCCGGCAAGCACGCCTTCAGCGAAAAGCCCATGGCCCGCACCGCCAAGGACGCCAAAAGGGTCCAGGCCGTCGCCGCCAAGGCAAAGGGCTGCTACATGGTCGGACAGTGCATCCGCTTCTGGCCGCAATACGTCAAGATCAAGGAGCTGGTCGGCTCGAAGAAATACGGGCCCATCCGATCCGTGGCGCTGCGGCGTCTGGCCCCGCCGCCGTTGTACAGCGACGACAACTGGCTGATGAAGCACAAGCGAAGCGGCGGGGCGGCGCTCGATCTGCACCTGCACGACATCGACTTCGCCGCGTACCTGCTGGGCAAACCCAAGAGCATCTTCGCCCAGGGCACCAAGGGCCCCTCGGGCGGGTGGGACCACGTCGAGGCGTTGTGGAATTACGGAGCGGGCAAACAGGTGACCGTCGAGGGCGGGTGGTCGTTCGCGGCCTCGTATCCGTTCCAGATGATTATCACCGTACGGTGCACCAAGGCCACACTCGAATGGGTCTTCCGCGCCGGTGAAGGCGGCGAGGGCTTCGGCAACGACGTCGTCGTCTACTCCGACACCGGCCAGATTGAGAAGATCGCCGTCAAGGCAAGCACCGGCTGGGACGAGGAAATCGACTACCTGGTCACCTGCATCGACAGCAAGCGGAAACCGACCGTTGCGACGGCCACCAGCAGCGCCCAGTCGGTGGCCCTGTGCGAAGCCGAAATCAAGAGCATCGAGACCCAACGGCCCGTGGCGATTCGGTGAATCGGCCGGCGCCGCGGCGACCAACCTGTGCCCACCTGCCCCCAAGCCGAACGATTGGCGTTAGGCTTAAACGGTCTGTGCGAACCCCTGGCAGGGGCGGCCTGCTGCCGCGCGTCTCGTCCGCCCCAAAGACAACGCCCCCGATGCGACGGGTAGCGCCACCGCCCCGCCGCTCAAACTTCGCCTATAATGGCACTCCTGGGTCCGACCAATGGTGGTAGATGGAACGGAACGCGGCGCCGAAACATCACCTGCTGGATTTCCTCGACGCCCAGACCCTGCGCGGATTGCAGGACAGCTTTGCAGCCGTCTCGGGCCTGCCCATCGCGCTGGTCGACCCGCATGGCAAGCCCATCGTGCCGGCGGCTGCGTCGAGCGAGTTTTGCAGGCTCATGTGCCAGAGCCCATCGGGCCGACTCGCCTGCCAGGCCAGCATCGCCGAAGCCGCGAGAATCCACTCGCCGCGCGACCTCAAGGGGCGGCACACCTGCCACGCCGGACTCGCGCGGCACACCGCCCCCATCGTCGTCGACGGACAACACCTGGCCACCATTCTGATCGGTGAGCGACCGCCCGAACCACTCGCCGACGAGCACGTGCGCGATCTTGCACGTCGCCACAAGATCGATCCTGAACAACTCACCGAAGCTGCGGCGGGGCTGCAAGACTGGCCCGGCCGGCAGATGGCAGCGGCCAACGATCTCGCCCAGTTGCTGGCCAACAGCCTGGCAAGGCTCTGCTACAGAGAGCATCAACTGCGGCTGCGAACCGAGGAGCTGAGCACGCTCTATCAGGCGGCCGGCCTGGTCGCCGGCGGCGGCGATCTCCAGAAAGTTCTCGACCGCATTGCCGCCCAGGTCCGCCAGACGATGAAGGCCAAAGCCGTCAGCATCCGCCTGTTGGATGAGACGACCGGGGAATTGACGATCAAGGCCGTCTCTTCGCTCTCGCAGGAATATCTGAGCAAGGGACCGGTTACCGTCACGGAAAACCCCATCGACGCCGACGCCCTCGCCGGCAACCTGGTGTACGTGGAAGACTCGCGAACCGACCCGCGCGTTCGCTACCCCGCCCAGGCGCGCAAAGAAGGTCTGGTCAGCGCACTGGTGGCCGGCATGGTGTACAGGAACCGGCCTGTCGGCGTCATGCGCATTTACATGGATACCGTCTACCGGTTCAGCGACTACGAGCGCTCGCTACTCTGGGCCCTCGCCTCGCAAGCCGCCACCGCGGTGGTCAACGCCAGACTATACGAGGAGGCCCGGGCCGCGGAACGCCAGCAACGACAGCTTCAGTATGCCGGTGAGATTCAGCGGCGCATGATCCCCCAGAAACCTCCGCCGCACGATCACGTGCAACTTGGTTGCGTTTACAGCCCCCTTATGGACGTCGGGGGCGACTTCTACGACTTCATCCCGCTGGGCAAGGGGCATCTGGGTATTACCATCGCCGACGTCGTGGGCAAGGGCGTGCCCGCGTCGCTGATGATGGCTTCGCTGCGGTCGGCGCTGAGGACCTATGCCGAGGGCATCTACGACCTCGACAAGGTCATGGCCCGGGTCAACCGGCACATGTACCGCGACACGCAGACCAGCGAATTCGCAACGGTCTTCTACGGCGTGCTCTCGCCCGACGCACGACGCCTGACCTACTGCAACGCCGGACACAGCCCGCCGCTTCTGCTGCGCGACGGAAACTTCCGCGTGCTCGACGTCGGCGGCACCGTCGTGGGCATGGACCCCGGCGCCACGTACGACAAAGGCATTCTGCATTTGTTCGTTGGCGACATTCTCGTGCTGTACACCGACGGACTCATCGACGCGATCAACTTCGACGACGAAAGGTTCGGCGTCGAACGACTCCACAAGTCGATCCTGGCCTACAAAGACCTGGACGCCGGCCAGCTTGCCCAGCAGTTGCTGTGGGACGTTCGGCGATTCAAGGGGCTGGCCGACCTGATCGACGACATCACGATCGTCATCGTCAAGGTCGTCTCCCAGTCGCTCACGCCCACCCCCCTGCTGCCGCCGGGAAACTGAGTCGCGTCGGCACCCAGAGAAATATATCACTTTTGGGTTGACAGCATATCAAAGATGATGTATACTTTGGCAGAGAAAAACTGAAAAGCTGAGCCCCCAGCCCGTGGAATACAAAGGGGACTAATTCTTCTTTGCGTATTTCACCTTGACCTCGTCGCAGTGTGCGGCGACGGGCGCAATGAGCTTACCACAGGAGGTACGCTGTGCGCGTCAAGGTGGAATTGCACTCCCGAGTCGCTGGCTTCCTCAAGCACCGCTGTAGCGCAGAGGAGCAGGACGCATTCTATCGGGCGCTCGAGAGAATCCGAACTGCTCCCATTCGTCACTCGGAGGCGATAGCGGACCCGCGGGTGAGTCGATACATGCTGCGGTTCTTTCGCTTCGGGTCGAACCTGGCGATCTTCAGCGTGAACCGTGCCCGAGACGTCATAAGGGTGTGTGAATGTCGCAAGTGTCCACCACAACGTCGGGCAAAAGGGGCAGGAGACGGCTCGTAACGCGAGGACGCCTCCGAAGCACCACAAAGCGAAAGGCCGCTCGCAGCAAGGGAAACACCTCAGTCAGAACCACCGAACACGCATGCATCGAGCAGAACGGCAAGGTAACACACGTCCTGGTGCCGGTAGACGAGTACGAACGGCTGATCGCGGCTAGCATGGCAGACCACGCAGTAGCCAGTCTCGAAGACGACAAGACCGAATGGGTCGACGCCGATGTTGTGGCCCGCGAGCTCGCCCGCGACCGCATCGTCAGCGCCCGCAAGGCCGCTGGCCTGACGCAAAAACAACTGGGCGACAAGCTCGGCCTGCCCCAGTCTCAAATCTCCCGCATCGAACGCCAACCCGACCGCACGACCGTGCGAACGCTCAAGCGCGTGGCACGCGCCTTGGGCGTCGACGTCGGCGCCCTGCTCTAATACCCCACCTGTGACGAGTCCTGTTATAGGCAAAAAACTCGACGAGCGGACACCTCGCCCGCCCTCGGCCTCAATGTGGTCGAGCCGACGTTGCATCAGGCCTTCGAGGCGCAAGCGGGGGAAGGTCGCATGTCCTTCAAGGATTGGCTGTGCTTCGTGGTTGCCCGTGACGCCGGCTGGTCGGTGCTCACCAACGACATGGCGCTGCGGAAGGCCTGCGACAGCACAGGCGTTTCGTGCGTGTGGGGCATGGAGGCCATGGCCATGCTCGTCGAAACGAGACACCTCTCTGCCGCCCGCGCCATGGGTGTGGCCCGGAAAATTGCCCGGATCAATCCCTTCATCACCGACAGCATTCTGGAGCGCTTTCGCCACAGAATCGGTCTGTAGCTCTGCGTGCGCAACAAGTCCAGCACGGATGTCCCATTTTTTTGGAAAAACGGGTAGGGTATAGATTAGGTCTGAGTTATAATGCAGATAGCACGATCCGGTGGACCGGCGGCCTGCTCCCCAAGAACTGATCCATGTGTTATGAGAGTCTTTGGCCCGGCAGGGGCGTGGCCGCTGCCGGTGAAGGAGGCTCTCGATGAAGCGGAAGCGACACAGTCCGGAGCAGATCATTCGCAAGCTGCGGGAAGCGGACAGG
>Ga0307378_10000925_pt1 | contig 48775 bp, 55 predicted proteins | sample UN1MG_FD_202238 | JGI IMG/M metagenome (GOLD analysis project Ga0307378, IMG submission 202238) | Soil microbial communities from Risofladan, Vaasa, Finland - UN-1 | ecosystem: Environmental > Terrestrial > Soil > Coastal area > Acid sulfate soil | place: Finland: Risofladan, Vaasa | collected... | reverse complement strand
CCATGTTTGTATGTATGATTAACAAGTGAACAATAAAGGTCGGCTATATTGGCAGTAAGTTCTGCCTGAAAAATCATTACATCTTTCTTGTGTTTTTTACCGCGCAAAAAATATTCCCATGCCACAAGAAGATTATCGATTTTAATTATGTCCTTATATCTATGATTAAACATGCACTTGTATTAGTAAAAACAAAAGAGGCGTATCAATCTTGGCATAAAAACTTGGTCAACATAAACCGGCTTGACCGTTATACTATCGGAGCCAAAATTGATGACACCTTTCTATTGTTGCTTGAATTAATTTTCAGGGCTTGCTTTGCTTATGATAAATTTGAAAAACTATCATTAACATCGCAGGCCATAGGCAAAAATGACCTCTTAAAATTTCTCCTGCAAATAAGTTGGGAGCAAAAAATTCTTAGTTATACTATTTATGGCTCATTAATATTATTTCTGGATGAAATCGGCAAAATGCTCGGCGGTTGGAAGAAAAGTTTGCAAGAAAAAACTTCCACCAATAAATAGCGGAAGAAATCAAATGGGTCGCAGAAACAAAGCAGGCAGTTGTTGTCGTTCCAGTCATTCTCGAAATAGTCGAGGTTGAAGTTCCAGTCTCCGTCCGAGTTCCGATTCAGGTTCGGCACCCTGTGGTTGCCGTCGGCATGTCTGCCAAAGCAATATTACAATACGCCCTCTGTATCACTGAGAGCAACTCCGGTCACTCTTTGTATTTTATGTTGAGTCTATATACTCATTAGCGCACTGCACCGACTAATTTGATTTTTTCATAAAAGGTTGCACTCATTCATAAGGTTTACCTACCGACAGGCAGGCATGCTCGATGAATTACTCGCATATTCCTTTTACGGGAATTCGATGACGCGAAGCCTTAACCGCACGTCAAATCTAATATCTGAATACATGATATATAAAAAATGGAGCCCTTGCAAGGCAAGGGCTCCCCAATGTTCAAAAAACCAAAGATCTGGAGATGAGCGACCAAGCGCCTAAGCGCTAAATTAGTCGCAGAAACAAAGCAGGCAGTAGTAGGCGAGCCAGTAAGTCTCGAAAGAGCCGAGGCGGAAGAGCCAGTCTCCGTCCGAGCGCCGAGTCAGGTACGGCACCCCGTGGTGGCCGTCGGCATCTTTCCAGAGAGCCTCTTTCTTGTCGAACGACAAATACCCGTAGCCTTTGGGCAAATCTTCCCGCTTCTGTTCGAACACGAGCGAGACGCCTTGGGCACTGACTAGAATCGCGTTCTGGGTTTTGAGAAAAGCCAGACGCTCTTCGGAGGTCGTGGTTCCGTCGACAATCTGCTTGAAGACCTTGACGTGAAGCTTTTGACCAGGCTTCAACTGAACCGTGGCCTTAGAAAAGTTCTCGTCGGTAATGTCGTCGTTCCAACCATAGAACCTTTTACGGTTCTCTTTTTCGAACGAGGCCAACCGGGTACTGTGGACATAGTCGTCCGGCATCGTGATGATGCCGAGGTCTACGAACAAAGAGAACTTCTCCGGAGACGTGGGTTTTGAGACGGGTTTTCCGCCCGTCATAAACCGGTCACGGTCATCCTTGGTAAGATTGTTAAACCATTCAAGATGGCTCAACGCCATTTGTCCGTCCCGCATCTTCTGCAGGGCATCCACCCACAAACCAGCCAATTTGGCCGCTTCTGCGCCGATGATTTCTTTCATCATTTTTCCTCCTTGTGATTGTAAATCGTATACCTTTTAAGGTATGCTGTAAGCATACACTTAAATCTATATTATGTCAATAGCTATTCCAGATACTTCGCTTTATTAGCATTGTGCTCCTCTATGGTTTTGGAAAATATTGTTGTACCATCGCTGGCAGAAAGAAAGAAATTATAATCCGTTTTTTTGGGATTAAGCGCTGCTTTAATTGCTGACAGCCCAGGATTGTTAATCGGAGCCGGTGGCAAGCCGAGATTGGTATAAGTATTATACAACGATTTTACGCGCGTATCCTCATAAGAATATTGTTTCTTTTCTACGCCCAGAATATAGGCAATAGTAGCGCAGGACTGCAAAGGAATATTATTTTCAATTCTTTTCCAGAAAATGCCGGACACAATTGCCCTATCCTCATCGCTGACCACTTCTCTTTCTATAATACTCGCCATAATTACTGCGTTGGGCAGGCGCATACTGGAATCAATCAATAAATCCCTAGAAATGTCTTCTCCTATCTTTTTTATGAAATTATCCGACATTTTTTTAACTACGATATCAACACTTGATTTTTTTTCAAAATAATACGTGTCTGGAAACAAATAGCCTTCTTTTTCTTTTGGCAGTTTATCCTCTTCTTTTAAAACTTCAGAGGCAATTAATCTTTCCTCAATTTTCTTATTGGTCCAACCCTCTGGTATTGTGACTTTAACATAACTCTCGCTTACTTCACCATTGGCAATCATCCTGGCAATTTTAAAAACGCTCATTTTGGAATTCAATAGATACTCTCCTGCTTGTAAATGAATATTGTATCCCTTAACCCATGCATAAAAAACAAAAATCCACTTACTACTTATCAGTCCATCGTCTTTTAATTCTTGCCCGATTTCATCCGACCCCCAACCTTTTTCAATTTTTATAAATTTTTCTTGACCATCGCATTTTGCCGTAATTAAACTCAAAACCAATATCACCGCAAAGATAGCAGAAAAAAATATAATTACGAATTTCTTATTTAAAAATAAATCTTTCATATAGAAGCTAAGATGTATCATTAATAATCGGGTCTGGAGAGAATCGAACTCCCGTCAATGGTTTTGGAGACCATCGTTCTACCACTAAACTACAGACCCTTTATTTTATTTTTTAGTTTCTTTATGTAGGGTATTCTTTCTACACCATCTGCAGAATTTTTTCAATTCAAACTTTTTCTCAATAGTTTTTTTATTCCTACGAGTGTAGTGATTGATACGCTTGCATTCCTCGCAAGCTAATTTAACCATAAAATCTTTTTTCATTTTTTTATTTTTACTTGAGCCGACGGTGAGAATTGAACTCACGACCAACTCCTTACCATGGAGGTGCTCTACCGCTGAGCTACGTCGGCAAGGTTTTAATTAGATATCTCTAGAAGAGAAGATAACACAATTGGTAATTCTGTTGTACCGGTAGAACCACTAAAATGCCCCTCGCCATGTTCAATAATTATTTTTGATTTTAATGTATCGGCAAATTCTTCTTTATTATCCAATGAAACATATGGATCATTATCGGAAAAAATGGCTATACTTTTTTTAAGATGAGATTTAACTTTTTGTAAGTCTAGTGGTGTTTCAAGCCATTCCCTTACTACATCGCGCACCATATCATTATCTTCTAATCCTATTAATCGCTTAAAAAATCCAGCAACAAAAACTACTCCGCCAACAACTATATTCTCGGACAACATTTCAAGATAACGAGCTATTGTTTGGCACCCCATACTATGACCAATGAAATATGTTTGTTCGTCTGGAATTCCTACGACTTCTTTAAGTTTCTGTACCCAATTATTAATTCTTGGCTCTTCTGGTCTTGGTAATTGAGGAATAATCACGTTAAACCCTTTCGTTTCCAACTCTTTTTTCAACCAAGGAAACCAACCTTCTTCAGGGCTACCATCCCAACCATGAATTATAAAAACTCTTTTTTGCATAAGATTATTAAATTTTGGTTTGTAGCCCTTGATTAAACTTCTTTATTAATAACTCCTTTTTATCTCTGCGCCATTTTTTAATCTGAATTTCTCGCTTTCGTGCATCTGCCAAATTGGGGTATTCTTCATAAAAAAATATTTCATAATCACCTCTTTTGGTAAATACTGCGCCTCTTTTATTATTATGATAATCTAATCTATCTTTCAAATTTTTAGTAATTCCAATATAAAGTTGGTTACTAAAATTTTTAATCATATAAAGAAAATACATAAATGTATGTGTCCCTCGACTTTTCCTCGACTTCGCTCGGAATAAACGCTCGGGACATTCGACTCGCTTCCGACAATTTATATTTCTGCTGATTAAGGTGGTTTACCATGAGCGAGCCCGAGATTTATCGAGGGCGAGTCGAATGGGAGCGGGAGGACTCGAACCTCCGAAGCCGTGAGGCGACAGATTTACAGTCTGTTGCAATTGCCGCTATGCGACGCTCCCAGATTAGCCATCTCTCGGATTCGAACCGAGGACCTACTGTTTACAAAACAGTTGCTCTACCGCTGAGCTAAGATGGCAAATCGAAGTTTTCATTATTTTCTTCTTCTTTATCCTTTCTTTCTTGCCCTTTTTTTCTTAAATGGCCAACCAATTTTGCCAAAAAATTATCAAGTTTTAGGACAAATACTTTAAATTTCCTCAAAAACTTCTCTGTCCGAGGCATAATTGATTCGTGCAAAAGATCGCTCTCATTGGCATTCTTTTTTATCTCCTGCCATGTATTGTAGATTTTCTGCCATAAAGAATTTTTTTCAAAAGAACTGCGAGGATAATTTAAAAGAACAGGGATTTTTCTAAAAGCTATAATTAGAAACCCTGCAATGCCAACTCCTAAAATAATTTGGAAAACGAGAATCATGTTTATAATTCAAATCTCGTAAATCTGCTTATTTTAATGTTTTCCCCTAATTTTGCTATTTTGTTTTCAATTAGACTTTTAAGAGTAATTTCCTGGTCTTTCACAAATGGCTCTTCCAAAAGCGATTCTTCATCTTTTGAATCCATGCCGGCAATGTGCATAGCAATATTATGAGCTAATTCCCTAAATTCGCTGTTTCTGGCAACAAAATCTGTTTCGCATTTTAATTCCAGCAATACTCCGACTTTGGCATTACTGTGCACATATGCTTCAATAATTCCCTGCTCTGCGTTTCTTTTGGATTTTTTCATTGCCGTAAGCTTATTTTTCTCCTGCAAGATTTTTAATGCTTTTGCCTCGTCGCCTCCCACGTCTTCAAGTGATTTTTTGCAATCCATCATTGAGGCGCCGGTTTTTTCCCTTAATTTTCTAACTAATTCTGCTGCTATCATATATTATTTACTTGCCCCGTTATTTATGCGGAGATAATTACTTTTTCAATTTGATTAAGCATAAATTGAAGCGCGCTGATTGCTTCGTCATTAGAGGGAATCACATAATCAACTAAAGAAGGATTGCTGTCTGTATCAACTAAAGCGATGACAGGTATTTTTTTTATTTTGGCCTCTCTTATCAGGGTTATATGCTCTTTTACGCCCAAAATGAAAATTGCCTCTGGTAATTCTTTTAATTCTTTGATGCCGTTAAAATTCTTTTTCAGCTTCTCTATTTCTTTGTCAAAATGCTTTTGTTCTTTTTTGGTATACTTTTTTAATCCTCCTTCTTCTTTCTTTTTTTCCAAATCAATGAAATAGTCGATTCTCTTTCTAATGGTTTTAAAATTGGTCAAAAGCCCTCCAATCCAGCGTAAAGCCACATAAGGCATTTTACAATTTTTAGCTGTCTCCTCTATTAAAGATTGACATTGAGGACGAATGCCGACAAAAAGAATTTTCCCGCCATTTTTAATAATCCCCTTGATAAATTCAAAAGCGATTTCCATATTTTCAATCGTTTTTTCCAAATCAATAATATGAATATTGTTTTTCAATCCATAAATATATTGCTCCATTTTTGGATGGCGATTAGATTTTTTATGCCCGAAATGAACCCCGGCTTTAAACATTTCTTTAACCAGTTCTTCGGAAATCATTGTTTTTTTTTCGCCAACTGGCGGATTTAATATATTTGTCATATAAAAACCATAATATCATAATAATTTAAATATTGCAAATTGACCGCGTCAGACGCGGTTCAACCGATTCAAACCGACCAAGTCGAGTTTGACTCGGTTGACTTTCATATATTTATATTATATCATCATTCTATGAAGAAAAATATTCATCCCCAATATTATCCCGATGCAATAATCCATTGCTCTTGTGGAAAAGTTTTTAAAATGGGCGCAACCAAGTCCGAAATGCATGTCGAGGTTTGCAGTTCCTGCCACCCTTTTTATACTGGACAAGACAAAATGCTTGATTCGGCCGGACGAGTGGAAAAATTCAAAAAACGACTGGCTGCTAAAAAACCCGCCTCCGCCAAGGCTTCGGCGGGCAAAAGAAAATGAACGCAAATCCAAGCAGCGCAATAATTGAAATTAGAGCTGGAGCAGGCGGCGATGAAGCCGCTTTATTTGCAACCGATTTATACAGAATGTATTCAAGATTTGCCGAAAAGCAGGGCTGGAAAACCAAGACACTGGATGATAATGTATTGCAAGTATCAGGACCAAATGCTTATGAATATTTAAAACAAGAAGGCGGAGTGCATCGAGTGCAAAGAATCCCAAAAACAGAAAAAAGCGGAAGAATCCATACTTCCACTGCATCGGTCGCAATACTGCCTTCAATTGAACAAAAAGAATTAGAAATAAAGCCGAGTGACTTGAGAATTGATACTTTTCGCTCGTCCGGACCGGGCGGGCAATATGTAAATAAAACCGAATCAGCAGTTCGAGTTACCCATATTCCAACTGGATTTGCTGTTGCTTCGCAAAGAGAAAGAAGCCAAGGCGCAAATAAAGAAACCGCGATGAACCTTTTAAGGTCGCGGCTTTTTGCTTTTTTAGCCCAAAAAGATATGCAAAAACTCGGGCAAGAAAGAAATTCCCAAATCGGAACAGCCGACCGCTCGGAGAAAATCAGGACTTATAATTTTCCCCAAGACAGAATCACCGACCACCGCATTAAAAAAGAATGGCATAACATTGAAGACATTCTCAACGGCAACCTCTGGCCAATCATCAAAAAGTTTCAAAAGGTAGAATAAAAAAAGAACGTTAGAGCAACTTAATAAGTTGATAACGTTCTTAAACCTGGAATTCTTGTGGGTGTTTTCAGATCCCTTTAACTTTTTCCAAAAACACATTTTCAACGTCAGGAGGAAGATCTCCTTCTTTTTTCTCGCAGCTACCATCGCAAGGTTTTACATCATAATGAATTCCTGTTTCGTAAACCTCTTGACTGATATGGTATTTCTTTCCTTCATGTTCCACGCACCAGCTATAACCATAGTGAACGAATCCACCAGGACCACCATGACCAATGTCATAATGATCAAAAAGTAAACATTTCATAATTGCCTCCTTAAAGAACAAATTTTATTCCATCATAATTGTACACCCAATATAAAAATCTGTCAATATCTGACAGATCTTTCGTTTTTATCCCTTTTAGTGAAGATTTATTTATCAAGAAGACCACTCGCAGCCCGAGCGGGCATGGTTCCCAAAGGGATTCAAAGGGAATCCCGAAGGGAGAGCGAGGGCGAGACTGAGCGCAAAATCTCGCTGGGATTTTGACGCGTGTCTTTGGATAAATAAATCTGAGCGTCTACCCTCCTTCCAAAATATCAATCTGTTCCTGAAATTGCTTGGCAAGAGCCATTACTTGATTGCCATAAAAGGATAAAGATGCTTTTTGCCAGTTTGTGCCTGCTAGATACATCATTGCTGCTTTCCATTCAGCAGCACTGGTTTGCTGGTCAGCTCCTTTGTTCGCCAGATACAATGCCGATGATACAAAAGCATCTTTAGTGTTCCACGGCGATGGCGGATCATTGCCGGTTATTGCCGCTATTCTTGCTTTATATCCGAGCCAGGTTGCCGGCATCATCTGCGCCGGACCCATTGCTCCTCCCCAACCATACCACACTTTTTTGGAAACCGGATATTTGTCCGGATCAATGCCCAATTCACTGCAAATCTGCAAATAATATTTCTGCTGACTCGGCTTCATATCAATGCGCCAGCTGCCTTTCCCGATATTATTTCCTAAATCCGATTCCCTGCTCAAAATTGCCAGAAGAAACGCCGGTCTCACTCCGGTATAAATCGAAGCAAATTTTGCATATTTATAAGCATCCTCAAAACGTAAAGAACCGTCTCCTGACAAACCTTGCAGAAAATAAAGTCTATTTTTCACGGCCTCAATATCAAGCTGTGTTTTTTTAACTAATTGATTGAAAAGATTTTCCTGACCCTTTGTCTGGTCCAATAAGGTCTTTTTCTGCTTTTTCTTGTTTTCCAAGAGCGCTCTTTGTTCGCTTTGGCTGGTTTTTAAAGAAGCGTATTCCTCTTTTTCATTGGTTAATTCTTCCTTTTCCTGTTCCAGTCCAGATTTTAACTCTATAATTCTTTTAAATTTATCATATGTCTGTTCCTGAAAATTCTCCAAAGAATGCATTTCTGAAAGGAAATCAGATAACTTACCCATGGATAAGATTGTTTCTAAAAGGGAATTATCGTCGTATTTCCTGATCTCCCGTATAAGCTCGGCCATAGTTGTTTTTTCCAAATCAACCTGCCTTTCAATTTCCCTGATTGATTTTTCTTTCTGATTTATCTGTTTGTCCATTTTTTCTATTAATAAATCTATTCTCTGGATTTCTAATTGCGCTGATTCTATTTCGTCATCCAAAATCGCAATCTCGGTTTTCAAAGACCTAGTTTTTTGCTGATTTTGGCTAATTGCATCGCGATATTGAGAAATTTTCGATTCAAGCTCTTTTAATTTTGCTTCTGCTTCCTGCTCCTGTGCATTCGAATCCCCTGAAACTTCAGCAAAAACAAATCCCGCATTTAACGGGATAAAATTAAGAACTATTAAAATAGCTATTGAAATAGAAAATAATTTGTTAAGTTTTTTAAACTTAATCATTTGGTTTCTCTGCTGATTTTTCTATTGGATTTTCCCCGGCCAATTCCGGCTCAACGGCTTCTGCTGGCTTTTCTTCTATGGGCTTAATTTCTTCCTCTTTTCTTGGCGGTATAACAGAAACAATCATTTCTTCTAATCCAAGATCAATTTTTACTCCTGGAGGCAATTTTAAATCTTTTGCCCTAATCTGCTTTTCAAAAGAATCTAAAACAGAAACATCAACTTTAATTTCATGAGGCAAGTCCTTAGGCAATGCTTCAATTTCCACGTGATTAATATTTTTAATCAAAACCCCTTCTAGTATTTTTACTGCCGGCGCCTCGCCTTCAAAAACCAGTGGCACTTCAGCTTTAATAACTTTATCCATCCTCACGTGGTAAAAATCAACATGGGTAAATCTGCCAGTAATCGGGTCTTTGGCAAAATCATGGATTAAAACATTTTTTGCTTCATTTCCAATTTTGAGTTTTATAAGCGTACTCTCCCCTGCTTGTTCAAAAACTTTTTTCAGTTCTTTATAATTAACCTGTAACGAAATCGGTTTATGTCCTGGGCCGTAAACCACAGCAGGAATAATCCCTTCCTTGCGGAGGGACTGCAAATTCTTTCCAACCCTTTCTCTTTCTTGGGCTTTTATCTCTAATTCCATAATTGTTTTATATTATCAAACCCTAAATTAAAAATCAAGTTTTGTCGTCGCTACCGAAAAGTTTTATCTTGTCTTCAACAACTTTCTTTACTGCTTCCATTGCCGGAGAAAGGATTTTATACGGCTTTACTTCATCCAGATTCTCTTCCAGAAATTCTTTTAATGCGTTTTTGTAAGCAACCCTTATTTCCGTATTGATATTTATTTTAACTATTCCTATTTTGATTGCTTTTTGCAAATCTTCCCTTGGAGTTCCTGACCCACCGTGCAAAACAAGAAATACGCCTGGCACAGCCCTCCTGATATCTTCTAACCTATTAAGATACAGATGCGGATCATCACCGCCTTCTTTCATTCCATGGATGTTTCCTATGGCAATAGCCAAAGAATCAACTCCTGTTTTTTTGACGAATTCTTTTGCTTGCTCTGGCTCAGTCAAATCAGAAACATTTATTTTAACTTCCCTGTGAATATCAGAACCGCCTGGCAAATATCCCAATTCTCCTTCCACTACAATCGACGGATTAACACTCTTGGCATATTCCATCACCCGCTTGGTAATTTCTATATTTTCCTTAAACGACAGCTTAGATCCGTCAAAATGAACGCTGTCATATCCAGCATCAATAACTTCTTTTGCGCTATTAAAATCTTTGCAATGATCGGCGTTTAAAATAATCGGTAGCCCCGTTTCTTCCCGCCACGCTTTAACCAAAGCAACTGCCTGGTCAACGCCGATAAATCCTCTTTCTCCCTCCGAAGTGCCAATGATTGCAGGTGAATTTAAATTCTTCGCTGCTTCAATTACAGCAGTTATCTGTTCATCAGTAGAAATATTGAACTGTCCGATTGCATATCTATTGATATGCGCTTTTTCCATTATTTCTATTGGTTTCATAATTATATTTCTTTAGGTTTATAATCTTCTGGCGCATCTTTAAGAAACTCCTCGAGCTTTTCGCGCGACAAAAGTCCTGCCCTGGCCCCAATCTGTTGTGTTACAGACATTGAATTAATTGGACCCCATCTTAATGCTTCTTCGGGACTTTTACCCAACATAATTGCTATTACAAATGTTGATGAAAAAGCATCACCTGCGCCCGTGCGATTTATGGGTGGCTTAGGATCTGGATATATCGGTATAAACCAATATTTCCCTTCATTATAAAGATAGGCGCCATCTTTTCCATCTGTAATTGCCACTATTTTAGGACCAAGATTGTGTATACCTAAAAGCAAATTTTTAATATCTTTTTCATCTGTTTCTAAAACCCTCTGTGCTTCTTCTTTGTTACAGGTAAAAATATCTGTTCTTTTATAAATTCCTGCCAATGCTTTTGCTCCGAATTTCATCTGATAGGTTCCTGGCTGAAAAGCAAGTTTAATATTAGAATGCTCATTCAAATATTTTTCTATTTCTGAATGAAAATTAAGAGAATTTGCCCCCAAAGATGACAAGTAAAGCCACCTTGGTTCGCCTATATCAGGTAAAACATAGGGAAAATCTTCATGTTTAATTAAAATTGTCCTTTCTGCTCCAAAAAGCAGCACATAATGATAATTTGTTTTTTTGCCTTTATGCGCCCTAACAAATTTCGTATCAACTTTTTCCTTTTTTAAAACATCTAAACATTCTTTCCCTTGGTAATCTTTACCGAGATTGGTTATTAAAGCGCTTTTCAACCCAAGACGAGCCGCGCTTACCGAAGCATTGATGCTATTCCCAACAGCAGGAACCACAAATACATCCTCATAAGGAATTTTATCGCCGAAATTCATGCAAATTTTCTTATTGCCATCCGAGCCATCTTTAACTTCTGCTTCTTTTAGTTTAATAAAAGCATCAGTCACAATATCTCCTATGCCTATAAAATCGTAATTTTTCATAAATTTGTTTTGTAAAATCTTAATCTGGCGAAGCCTCGTAAATTTGGTTACTATAACCGCCTCCGCAGGCGCTACACCAGTTTCTGTCGTCAAAATACCATTTATAACATTTCAATTGGCATCTTTCAGGATGAGATGTTTCAAATTGGGCAGTCAGATCATATTGTGATGGATAATTATTTCTACCTACATTACCATAAGAATAAGAGTAGTGTCCCGTAGTCCATGGTCCACTGAAGTTATTTATAGGGTCAACCGGAACCGCAGGCATATAACCCCCGCTAACAAGTTCGGGAATCCAACTAGTTCCTCCTGTACTGTAACGGTAACCATTACAGTCCCAACCACAACTGCTCGGTGGATAGTAATTATTATCGGTATAATACATTTCTAGGGCCAGGACTATTTGATGTAAATCTGATATTCTTCTAGCATCTCTAGATTTCTTTTTGGCATTATTTAAACTTACTAATACAATAGTAACTAATAATCCAATAATCGCAACTACCACCAATAACTCAATTAATGTAAAGCCTCTTTTTTTCCGCATGATTATTCTGGCTTTTCTCCGCTAATTGGCGGATTGCCTGTTTAATATTTTTATTTTTAAAAATATAATTTCCCACACAAAGAATATTCGCGCCGGCAGCAAGTATTTGTTTTGCGTTTTTATTATTTATCCCGCCATCTACTCCAATATTTCCTTTGGGCCATATACCCCGCAGAGCTTTGATTTTATCCAAAACTTCCGGTTCAAACATTTGTCCGCCCCATCCTGGCTGGACCGTCATAAATAAAACCAAATCGATTTTTTCCAAAAACGGAGCGATGACCACGTAATTGGTTTCTAGATTAATTGCCAAACCAATTTGTTTCTTTCGGCTGTGGACTTTTTTAATCAAATTTTCTAGGTCTTTGATTTTTGATTCAAAATGAATAATCACCCTATCAACGTTTTTCAACCATTTGTCGATTATTTTTTCCGGCTCCTGCACCATTAAGTGGGCTTCTAATTTTACCCTGTTAAATGTCGCCTCTGGCGACCCCGCTCCGCGGGATTTAACAGGGTGAACTTTTTTTAGATCTTCTGGGCTACCTTCGGTATAGGGCCATGTTGTATTTTCCACAAAAATTCCATCCATTATATCAAGCTGAACCCAATCCACATAATTTTCAACTGCTTTGATTTTTTCTTTAACTTCTTTAAATGTCTTAACCAAAATTGTCGGGATAATTTGTTTTGTCATTATTCTAAATTCTTAATCTTATTCAATCTCCTGATATATTTTTCTGCTTTAAAAAAATCGGTTTCCAGCCAAGCTTTAATAATCTTTTTTGCTTCGCGAAAAGAAAGAACGTGTTCACCCAGACACAAAACATTCGCGTCTAAATGTTCTCTGGTTTGCTTAGCTGTTTTTTTATTTGTCGGTGAAACGGCCCTAATTCCTTTGAATTTATTGGCAGTAATACACATTCCTTCGCCATTAGTACAAATCAATATCCCTTTCTCCCCTGTTTCCGCAACTTTTTTTGCCACTGCAAGAGCATAATCGACAAAATCATCCCCTGGTTCAAGTTTCAAATTACCCAAATCCTGATACTCTATTTTAAGTTCTTTTAAAAATTCTTTTATTTTTTCTTTAAAACTAAACCCGCCGTGGTCAGCGCCTAAATAAATCATATGTTTGTTTGCCCTGTTAAATCCCGCACAGCGGGAGTCGCGAAGCGACTATTTAACAGGGTGTATTAATTTCCCTGATTTAATCACATGTTCGACCAAAGTTGCCGAATACCCCCATTCATTATCATACCAAGACAGAACTTTAACCAAATCCCCGTCAATTACTTTGGTAAATCCCAAATCAACAACAGCCGCAGTGGTAATGCCGATAAAATCAGAAGAAACCAATTGTTCCTTGCTTACGTTTAGAATTCCTTTCCAGTGCGGTTTTTTAGCTGCCTCAATTAAAATATTATTTATTTCTTCAACAGATGTTTTTCTATTTGCTACAAAAGTAATGTCAGCCAGAGAAACCGTAGGCACAGGAGTTCTGATTGCCAAGCCGTCGAAAATGCCTTTTAAATTCGGTACAACTTTTGTCACGGCAATTGCTGCTCCGGTTGTTGAAGGCACCAAGCTGATTGCTCCAGCCCTTCCCCTTCTCCAATCTTTTGTGTCTGGGCCATCAACAATTTTTTGTGTCGCAGTATAAGCATGCGTGGTATTGAGCACGGCTTTTTTGATCCCAGGCTTTTCGGAAAGTATTGCTACTACCGGCGCTACTGCATTAGTGGTGCAAGAACCATTGGAAGTAATTTTTACTTTTGTCATGTCCTTTTCGTTTATTCCCAATAATACTGTACCGCCGAGTTTAAAACTTTCATCATCATCTTTTGATGGAGCAGTAATCACTACCCTTTTTGCCCCGGCTTTAATATGTGCGCTACTTTTCTCGAAAGAATCAAAAAATCCCGTTGCCTCAACAACCACATCAATTCCTAACTTAGACCAGGGCAAATTAGCTGGATCCTTTTCTTGATAAAAATCAATCTTTTGATTATCAATAATCAATTTTTTCTGTTTTAAATCAACGCTGATTTTATGATTATATTCTCCGTAAATGCTATCGTGTTTTAAAAGATAAGCTAAATTTTCTAAGTCCGCCAAGTCATTTATCGCCACAATTCTTAATTCGTTTCGTTCATGCGCTAACCTGAAAAATGTTCTGCCAATTCTCCCAAACCCATTAATCGCTACTTTTGTAAACATAAATTATTTTTTACCCTGTTAAATATTCGCCCTGCGAATCCCCGCTCTGCGGGATTTAACAGGGTGAACTTATTATATCTTAATTATACCACTTTTTTATTCAACTGCCTGGTCTAAAAAATTTAAATAGGGATTTTCGGGATCAGCATTAAGAATAACCCGTGCGCCTGTGGGAAAAGATAGAAAAATGTTTTTATTGTAGGCAATTTTCGATTTTCTTTTCAAAATCCTAAACATCTTTTTATGCTCTTCCAAATGCCCAAAATGAGGAAAATCCACAACCGGGATATTCTTATTTTCAAGCGCTGAAATAAAAATATCCGACCAGGCATTCTTTTTCCCCCATTTAGGATATTCTGCTTCGTTGTTTCCCACAAATCTGCCCAAAATAATTCCTTTTATTTTTTTAAAATTGCGATGGAAAATAATCTTTTCAAGCATCCTTTTTACATCGCTTTTATCTTCCCATATTTCTTCCAAACCCAAAATTATCGGGCCATTAAAATTCTCAAGCGGATCAAACTTACTGCCAAAAAGATGTACCAATTCATCAAGATTTGTGGGTAAAAAATATCCCTTAACTCTGCCAGGGATTAAAATATTTCTAAAAAATCTGGACCCGTATTTAAAATCCATTTCTCCCAAAATTGCCTTTCTTAAAGATTCTTGGCTTTCTTTTTGATGGAAGGGTATAGAAACAATATTTGGCGCGTGAAGTCCTGCAACGCCCAAAGAAAAAGCGGAATTCAAAAACAAACAGAAATCTGAATAGCCGAAAAGTAAAGGTGGATGTTTTTTGAAAAATCTTATTACCTCTGGACTTAATGTCGAAATTACTGAACTGGCCGCATATCCACCGCTTGCGCAAGCAATGGCTTTTATTTTAGGGTCCTTAACCATATTTTCAAAATCCTCCCTTCTTTCCTCCGGTGTTCCAGCGCTGTAATCATCAACTCTTTTCATAATATGCTTGCCTAATTCAATTTTAAATCCCCAACCCTTAAGAATTTTGGTTCCAGACTCCAACTCTTTGGCTTCCACAATTCCTGACGGGGCTATTATTCCGATAATATCCCCTTTGACTAATTTTGTCGGCTTTAAAACCTTCATACTTATATTATAACAAATCTTATCCAAATAAAAAATCAGATTTATCCATACAAATAAACCTGATTTTAATTACTACTCAATTGTTATGCCCATATTCCTCGCAGTGCCTTCAATAATCTTCATTGCCGCTTCAACATCATTAGCATTCAAATCCTCCATTTTTTTCTCGGCAATTTCTCTAATCTGTTGTTTAGTTACCTTTCCGACTTTGTCTTTCTGTGGCACTCCTGATCCCTTTTCAATATTAGCCGCTTTTTTCAATAAATCGGCTGCTGGAGAAGTTTTTAATTTAAATTCAAAAGTCCTGTCAGTATAAATAGTAATTTCTGCAGGAATTATATTTCCTGCTTTTTCTTTGGTTGCTTCATTAAATTTAGAACAAAAATCCTGAAGATTCAATCCATGAGGACCTAGAATGGTGCCAACTGGCGGAGCTGGATTAGCTCCTCCCGCTGGAAGCTGTATTTTTACAATAGTTTTTATTTCTTTTGCCATATTTTAAATCTTTTTTACTTGTAAATAATCCAACTCTACCGGAGTTTCCCTGCCGAACATATTCACTAAAACTTTAACCTTGCCTTTGCCTTGGTCAACTTCATTGATTTTTCCTTCGAAATCCTTAAATGGACCGTCGGTTATTTTTACAATATCTCCAACTTCCACATCAATCTTATAAGTCGCTTCTCCTTTATTTTCCTGTTTTAATATTTTCTTAATTTCCTCGTCAGAAACCGGCACTGGCGTAATTCCTGAACCAATAAACCCTGTTACTCGCGGGGTATTTCTGACCACGTACCAAGAATCGTCAGTCACAATCATCTCTACAAAAACATAATTCGGAAAAAGTTTTTCTTCTACCTCATGTCTTTTACCGCTTTTTATTTTTATTTTCCTTTCCTTGGGAACAACAACATTAAAAATCCTGTTTCCCATTTCCAATGACTCAATTCTTTGCTTTAAATTATAAGCTACTGTGTCTTCAGACGCAGGATAAGTATGGATTGCATACCAATGCCTTTCTCCGGTTGTTTCTTGTTTCGGCATATTATAATAAGAAACTGCTAACAATCCAGGTGAAAAGAAAATCGAATCCACCAAGAAAAACAGCCACAACAAAACTTAACCCGATGACAATCAGGGTGTATTTAATGGTTTCCTGCCTCGTAGGCATATTAACCTTCTTAAGCTCTATTCTTACCTCTTTGAGGTAATTTGATATTTTGCTGAAAATACTCATGTTTTTTAAAATGGCCATTGGGCCATCTTGATTAAGTGTGGCCTTTTAAAAATTAAATGTCAAGATTACGGACATTTTTGGCGTGAGTTTGGATAAATTTCTTGCGCGGGGGGACTTCTGAACCCATTAAAATATCAAAAATCCTGTCTGCTTCCTCGGCATCGGCAATTTTCACTTTTTTCATCATCCTCTTCTGTGGATCCATGGTAGTATCCCATAATAATTGCGGGTTCATTTCTCCCAAGCCCTTATATCTCTGGACATTAATGCTTTTTTCGTCTCCGCCCATCTTGGCAACTATTTTATCTTTTTCCTCTTCATTATAAACAAAAACTGATTCTTTTCCTTTTTGAACTTTAAAAAGCGGTGGCTGGGCAATATATAAATGCCCATTTTCGATTATCTGCGGAAAATATCTGTAAAACAATGTCAAAAGCAAGGTTCTAATATGCGCGCCGTCAACATCGGCATCAGTCATAATCACAATCTTGTGGTAGCGAAGATTAGAAATATTAAACTCTTCGGCAATTGCAGTTCCTAAAGCGATAATTAATGCTTTTACTTCTTTTGATTCCAAGATTTTGTCAAGGCGAGTTCTTTCAACATTTAAAATTTTTCCGCGCAGAGGCAAAATCGCCTGAAATCTTCTGTCTCTTCCCTGTTTGGCCGAACCGCCTGCGCTGTCTCCTTCAACTATGAACAACTCTGAATTCTCTGGTTCTCTAGATGAACAATCGGCAAGCTTACCAGGCAGAGTCATTCCATCTAAAATCCCTTTCCTAATAACTGTATCCCTGGCTGCTTTAGCAGCTTTTCTTGCTTTTTGGGCCAAGATGCATTTTCCCAAAATCTGGCGCGCATCATTGGGATTTTTTTCCAGCCATTCTTCAAGGGCATCGGCAAAAACCGCTTCAACTATTGTTCTGGCATCAGGATTTCCCAATTTCGCCTTTGTCTGTCCTTCAAATTGCGGTTCCGGCAATTTAACGCTGACCACTGTGGTTAAGCCATCACGAACATCATCTCCGCTTAAATTTGTTTCATCGTTTTTAATAAAACCGTTCTTTCTGGAATAATCATTTAAAGCTCTGGTTAATGCACTCCTGAATCCGGTCAAATGCATTCCTCCTTCGCCAGTATGGATATTATTGGCAAAACTTACTTCCAATGGCTGGATATCATCAGTATATTGGAGAGCGATTTCCACTAAAATATTTTCCTTCTCTCTTTCAACATAAAAAATGTTTGGATGGATTGTTTTTTGATTTCTATTTAAATGCTTAATGTAAGAAATTAGTCCTCCTTCAAAATAAAATGTATGTGTGCGAAATCCATTTTTGGCTTTAGAATTATCCTTGTTTCTCTGGTCAATAACTATAATTTTTACTCCCTTGGTCAAATATGCCTGCTGCCGCAAGTGATCTAAAATTGTATTCCAATTGAATTCTGTAGTTGTAAATACTTCTGTGTCCGGCTCAAATATTATATTAGTTCCTGAACCTTCGCATTTGCCGTCTTTAACAACTTTTGTTTTCGGTTTTCCCTGAGAATATTCCTGGGTATAAATGTAGCCGCCGCGGCATATTTCTGCCCTCATCCATTTCGACAAAGCGCAAACAACAGAGACTCCGACGCCGTGCAAACCGCCAGCAATCTTATACGATTGTCCGCCAAATTTTCCTCCGGCATGCAGGGTGGTCATAACTGTTTCCAGCGCCGATTTCTTTGTATGGGTATGGATATCAACCGGAATACCGCGCCCGTTATCAGCAACAGCAATTCTATTATTGGGTAATAATGTTATGCCTATATCAGTGCAAAAGCCGGCCATTGCTTCATCCAAGCTATTGTCAACTACTTCCCAAATTAAATGGTGCAAACCCTCGACTCCTGTTGAACCAATATACATTCCCGGTCTTTTTCGCACTGGCTCCAGACCCTCCAGCACATAAATATCTTTGGCATCATAACCAGTCGATGTTTTCTCCGGCACATCACCGGCGGAATTTGTTTTTCTGACGCCTTTCTCTTTTTTTATTTTTGGCATTTTATTTCCTTACTTTCCAATTATTATTTTCCTCAAGTTTCTTGATTATATTTCTTCATCTTTCAGGGTTTTTTCGTATGACTGATAGACAATATGAAATGCCAGATTCTTTTTGCCTTTGGGAATTCCTTCTCCTTCATACATATCAAATAAATCAACATCCTGCACCAGTTCTCCGCCAACATCATCAATTAATTTCATCACATCGCCGACCCTGTCTCCATTATTGACCAGAACTGCCAAATCCCTGACAGCTGCCGGATACTGTGATGGCGGCTGGTAAATTAATTCCTCGCTGACCATTTTCAATAATTGGTCAAAATTTAAATTAAAAACTGCCACTTTTCTTTTTATATTGTAGGCATTTAAAATATCCGGATTTATTTCCCCGATGAATCCGATTTTCCTGTCCCCTATTTTTATTTCAGCAGTGCCGATTTTGTTCCAGAAAATCTGGTCAACCAATTCCGATGTTGCCTTAAAATCATCATACCAGAAATCGGTGATTCCAAGTTTATTTAAAATCGCATCAAGCGCTCCTTTTAATTCGTAAAAATTCTCGCCTTTTACCTTTTCTGATGTCCTCACAATGGCGCCGGCTAACATCTTCTCTTCTATAATCGGAATACCAGCCCGAAGCTGGTCGGCCTTAAGCTGATAAACTTTCCCCAGCTCAAAAATTTTAATGGTATTTTCCTCCCCGAAAACCTGTTTATAATTATCTTTTATATTTTTTAAAAGATTAACAATTAAATCCTTTCTTAAATATTTCAAATCGACACTTAAAGGATTTTCCAATTCTATATATCCCCTTTTGCCAATTCTGGATTTTTTAAAATCATCTTCACTAACAAAAGAAAAATTATAAACCTCTGTGAATCCTAATCCCTCAAGAATCGTTTTGGTTTTATTGGTTATAGTCAAAACATCATCCAGTTTGACAATCCCTAAAAGCCCGAGCGGGGCTTTTGCTTCGATGTTGTCATAACCGATTATTCTGGCAATTTCTTCGATTAAATCCTCTTGGATTTTTACATCTTGACGGATTGTGGGAATAACAACCTTCAGATTTGCATCTACATCAAAGCCCAATAATTTTAAAATTCTCGTTATCTCGGTTTTAGAAATAGTTTTCCCTAAAATATTTTCAACTTTTTTAATATCCAAATTGATTTTAATTGGATAAACTTTTTTGGCATAAACATCAATTATTCCTCTGGCGATTTTCCCTTCGGCAACCTCTTTAATTAATACAGCAACTTTATCAATCGCCTCTCCGGTTAAATTCGCATCCAAACCATATTCAAATCTTATTGATGCTTCTGTCCTTAGATTTATTTTTCTTGATGCTGTCCTCACCGTTCCTAAATTAAAATTAGCAGATTCTAAAACAATGGTTTTGGTATTTTTTGAAATCTCGGCTCTTTTCCCGCCCTTAATTCCCGCCAGAGCCAATGGGTTTTTAGTATCTGCTATAACCAAAAAATCATCATCTAAATCAATTAATTCATTATCCAGTGTGGCTATTTTTTCGCCTTTTTTTGCCTGCCTGACAATGATTTTTCTTCCGCTGATTTTTTCATAATCAAATGCGTGCAATGGCTGCCCGGTTTCGAACATTATATAGTTTGTAGCATCAACAATATTATTGATTGATTTTTGGCCGATTGATTCCAATTTCTCTTTCAACCATTTCGGCGACGGCCCAATTTTTATATTATCTATTACTCTTGCTGTATATCTCGGGCATGCCTCTCTATCTTGGACTTCAATTTTTATAAAATCGCTTGTTTTCAGTTTTTTATCTTCCTCTAATTTGTATTTTCGCCTGCCTACCGGTAGACATGGCTGGGTGATTTTGAGACCCAGCAATGCTGCGCATTCTTTTGCGATTCCAATATAACTCAAACAATCGTGTCCTCTGTTCGGTAAAACATCAATATCTAAGATATAATCCCTGGCTAATTTTTCAATTGCCTTGACTTCTAAACTATGTACAATCAATAAATTTGCCAATTTTTCCGGCTTGGGCAGTTTAGGCAAATATTCTCTTAGCCAGTTATAGGATATTTTCATGCATTATTTTTCATCAATTCTTCTTGGGTAAGTGCTGTATTTAATGCTTTTTTTACCTCGTCATCAATCCATTGAATAAATCTTTCATTTGAATCCTTTGTTTTTTTGTCTTTCATTTTTCCCGTCTCTATCTTGATTGCTTCTATTTTATTCATGGCAGAATTTAAGGAATCGCTATCGCCATTTTTGTACAAATTAAAAACTTCCTGGCATTCCTTAATTAATTTGTCCGGATTAATATGCTCCCATGCTCTTGGATAAAGATTATCTTCTTCCATTGCTTTCATTTCTTTCTTTTTGAAAGCTGTTAATGGATTCTCCTCCTCTTTTTTAATTGTTGGGAATTTTTCTCTATTTTTCATTTTTTTGTCCGTTCCCTCAAACGGTATTATTCGCATGGGCGCATTCGTAGTGCGCTTTTCGCATGCATTAAAACTGATTAAGAAATTTTAAATCATTAGAATATAATAATCTAATATCATTAATTTTATATTTTAACATTGTAATTCTATCTATGCCTATACCAAAAGCAAACCCCTGCCATTCGCCAGGCACATAGCCGGCTGCTTTAAAAACATTAGGATGTACTATGCCTGCGCCCATTATTTCCATCCACTTACCGGAAGCATCCCTCATCTCCGCTTCGAAACCCGGTTCAACAAACGGGAAATAACTTGGCTTAATTCTTATTTCAATATCATTGCCGAATAATTTTTTCAAAAATTGTTCAATCACGGCTTTGAAATTAGCAATATTGATACAACGGTCAACCATTAATCCTTCCAACTGATAAAAGGTATGCGAATGCGAAGCATCGGTTGCCTCGTAACGAAAACACCTGCCAGGCACAATAACTCTGAACGGCGGATTATTCTTTTCCATAAATCTTACCTGCATGGGTGAAGTATGCGTTCTCAGTAATAACTCCGACTTCGCCCCTGGCGAACGTCGGAGCCAGAATGTATCCCATGCGTCTCGGGCAGGATGATTTTTAGGTATATTTAAAGCGTCAAAATTATAATATTCGGTTTCAATATCAAATCCTTCCAGAATCTTGAATCCCATGGACTGGAAAATTTCCTCAATCTTTCTTAAGATATGCGTAATAGGATGCAGATGTCCACGGGCTATTTTTTTTCCTGGCGCAGTAATATCAAATCGTGTAGTGTGTCCCATTAAGCGGGACTCTCCTTGGGTGGAGATATTTTTCTTTTTCTCTTTAAGCGCCATTCCTAAATCTTGCCTTAATTGATTTGCTTCCGGGCCAATTTTCTTCCTCTGTTCTATGCTTAAATCTTTCAAAGACCTCAAAATATTTGAAACTTCTCCTTTTCTGGATAAATATTTGTTTTGAAAATTATCCAAATCAGCCGAGGCCCTTGCTTTGGCCAATTCTTCCATTGCTCTAATTTTTAATTCTTTAATATCCATCTTAATTCGATATAATTAATAATATAACGATTACGCAAAGCGCCAGCAAAATCATCAGCCAATAAGGAGTTCTTATAATTAATCTGGTTAAACTGAAAATTCCTAACAACAGACAGAACAGCACTATGTAAAATATTATTAGAGTAAAAATACTGGCTTCAAACGGATTAACTGAATATAATATAATAACAAAAATCGCTAAAAATACAAGCAGCCAAGTCAGATTTAATCCAATAAAAGACCTCTTTTTTATGGGCTTTAAATGCATATAATCTTACCTTAATTTTAGCACAAAATTAAAGTAAATGCAAACAGCAAACCCCCATAAAATGGAGGTCTAACCTACTCTGCGCAGCCGATGGGATTCGAACCCACGATCTTCGCCGTGACAGGGCGACGCTTTAAGCCAGCTAAGCTACGGCTGCATAATATTCAAATTCATCTATAGCGGCGAGTGGAGTCGGACCACTGACCTTGGCCTTATGAAGACCCTGCTCTAACCGCTGAGCTACGCCGCCAGGTTTACACTGAGCGAAGTCGAAGTGTTGCGGGGGACCGAATTGCACGGCCGATCTCCTGGTTATGGGCCAGGCGAGATACTACTTCTCTACCCCGCGATATTTATCCCGCTATAGCAGGAAGTGTCTCTATAATACTATAATCCCCGATAAATTGCAAATTACATCGCGCCTAATTCTTCTAATCCTTTTTTATATGCGCCTAGAGCATCTTCGGCTTCTTCTTCGATTAACACATATCCCGAATCATCTATAATTTTGGTTTTAACTCTTTTTGCTTTTTTAATTTCATCAATATTGCTTAAATTCTTTTCTTTTTCACGGCCAAGTGTTTTTAAAGCCTTGTCATAAAAACTATCCGCTTCCAAAATTGCCAATTTATAATTTGCCTCTACGCCTGATTTAAATTTCTTTTCAATCTTTGCCCATTTTTTGGCACTCTTTTTTTTCTCCTTATCGGATTCTACTGGTTTGGCTATCGCGCCCAGAGTCATTTTTTTGAAAATAACAAAAATTATCGCAAGCAACATCAATATGGAGAAAATAAATGAAATAACTTTAAGCGTGAAGAAAATTTCTCTCCATGTATAAGAGTGAAAAAAATCATTAACACTAGCTCCAAAAGCAACCCAGGCGCCTTTCGCCTGCGCTAAAAATTTACCCATACTTTCCCTTATAACATCCCGGTTTTGTACTTTCTGACTAGAAACTATTGTGGTGCTCGAAACTGTTGGCAATTTCGAAAACAAATTCATCATAAAATTGTGGTCCAATTATTTGTAGGCCGACCGGCAACCCATCAACTTCGCCGCACGGCACGGAGATTGCCGGTAATCCGGCCAAAGAAGCCGGAGTCGTATAAATATCAGACAAATACATTGATAATGGGTCCTTTTTTTCTCCAATTTTAAAAGCTGTAGTTGGCGTGGTCGGAGTTAAAATAACATCAACATCATGAAAAACCGCATCAAATTCTTTTTTTATTAATGCCCTGACCTTTTGCGCTTTATTGTAATAAGCATCGCGGTAGCCAGCTGATAAAACATAAGTTCCCAGCATAATTCTTCTCCTCGGCTCGTCGCCAAAACCCTCTGCTCTGGTTTTTAGATAATTTTCCAATAAATTTTTTCCCTGCCTACCAGCAGGCAGGTTACCTGCTGACAGCCCATATTTAATTCCATCAAATCTTGCCAAATTAGCGCTTATTTCTGCCGGCATAATAATATAATAAACAGCTAAAGCATATTCTGTTGACGGCAAACTAATTTCCTTAATTTTTGCCCCCATTTTTTCAAATTTTTTTATGGCTTTCTGGATTTTTTCCTTTATTTTTTTATCAATCCCCTGTCCGAAATATTCTTTCGGCACCCCGATGCGTAAATTCTTAGCCTGCCTGCCGGTAGGCATGATTTTGAGTTTTGAATTTTGAGTAGAATTTTCTATTGTCGTAGAGTCAAATTTATCTTTGCCTTTAATAACATCAAAAATTAATTTTGCGTCCGCAGTTGTTTTCCCAAATGTTCCAATTTGGTCCAAAGAAGAGGCCATGGCAATTAATCCGTATCTTGAGACCCTGCCATAGCTCGGCTTGAATCCGACTATTCCGCAAAAACTTGCTGGCTGGCGCACTGAACCGCCTGTATCCGAGCCAAGAGCTCCTAAACAATGGCTGGCTGCCACAGCTGCAGCAGAACCGCCAGAAGAACCTCCTGGCACACGGGTCTTGTCTAGAGGATTTTTCACAACCCCAAATGCAGAATTCTCGGTTGAAGAACCCATGGCGAATTCATCAAGATTTGTCTTGCCGATGATTATCGCGCCTGCGTCTTTCAGTTTTTTAACAACTGTTGAGTCATAAGGAGTTTGGTAATTTTCTAAGATTTTCGACCCAGCCGTGCATTTATAATCCTCAACTAAAATATTGTCTTTAATTGCAATCGGGATACCCTCAATCCCCTCTATTTTTTCTCCCCTCTCTATTTTGTCGTCAATTTTCTGCGCCTGGTCTAATGCCAATTTCTCCGTAATCTCCAAAAAATCATTTATTTCTTTATTTTCTTTTTTAATTTTGTCCAAACAGGCCCGAATTAATTCGGTACAAGTAAATTCTTTTTTAATCATCGCCTTATGGGCAGATTCTATTGTTAGTTTAGATAAATCTATCATTCAAAAATTTTCGGGACCTTATAATAATTATCTTTTTTATCCGGAGCTTGTTCTAAAATTTTGCTTGCCTCGCCGTAGCCGTGGGGCGAAGGCGGGTTTTTTGTTTCATCTTTACGCATTATGCTTTCTAATCCAGTTATTTGCTGAATCGGCTTGATATTTTTTGTATCAACTTTATTTAATTTATCAACATAATCCAAAATCGAGGAAAGTTCATTGGAAAATTTCCCTTTTTCTTTTTCTGTCAATTCAATCCTCGCCAATTTAGCAATATGTTCAACATCAATCATATTAATTTTAGAAATTCTTTTTCGCTAATTATTTTTACGCCTAATTTCTCTGCTCTCGTGTATTTCGAACCCGGTTCAGAACCAATAACCACAAAATCAGTGTTTTTTGAGACAGAACCAGATACATCTCCGCCCAATGCGCGGATTTTTTCTTTGGCTTCATCACGTGTCATGGCCTCCAATTCACCAGTCAGAACAAATGTTTTATTTTTTAACTTTTGACTTTTAATTTTTAATTTTGAACCTACTACAGTTATATCAGCTTTCTCCAGTTTGTGCAAAAATTCCAAACTTCTTTTCTCTTTAAACCAATTATAAATTGATTCAGCAACTTTTGGTCCAATATCCTGAATTCTTTGCAATTCTTCTAAAGAAGAATCTTTTATTTTTCCCAATCCGTTGTAATGCCTCGCCAAATCAATCGCTGTTTCTTCTCCAACCTGCGGAATTCCCAGTCCGAACAAAAATCTTTCTAATTTTATTTCTTTTCTGGATTGGATTGATTTAATGATATTTGAAGCGGATTTTTCGGCAAATCTCTCCAAATGCTTCATATCTTCTTCTTTCAAGAAAAATAAATCACCTGCATCCTTAATTAATCCCTCGTCCAAAAACCTGTCTATAATTTTTGGACCCACCCCCGCAATATCAAAAGCTTTCCTTGAAACAAAATGATAAATTCTTTCTCTTAAAATTGCTCCGCAATTCTTATCCGAACATTTATAAGCTACTTCTCCCTGAATTCTTACAACCTTTGAACCACAAGCCGGACAAAAATGCGGAACCCTGATTTCTTTTTCTCTGCCGGTTCTCATGTTTTTTAACGGCCTTACAATGTCCGGAATTACATCACCTGCCCTACCCACAATTACTGTGTCTCCAATTTTCACTCCCAATCGCTTAATTTCGTCAAAATTATGCAGCGTAGCATGAGTTATTGTTGCCCCGCCGATCTGGACAGGATTTAATACTGCGACTGGAGTCAGAACCCCTGTTCTCCCAATTTGCCAGATAACATCTTTAATAATCGTGGTTGCTTCTTTAGCGGAAAATTTATAAGCAATTGCCCCTCTCGGCGCCTTGCCGACTGCTCCAAGTTTTTTGAATGCGGAATTATCGCTAGTAATCACCACAATTCCGTCAATTTCATAATCGAGCTTGTCTCTTTTCTTCTCCCAATAATTTCTGAGTTTTTCCACTTCATTTAAATCTTTACAGAATTTATTATGTAAATTTATTTTAAATCCTAATTCTCTTAAAATTTTATGTTCGTCCTCGTGTTTTTTCTGCCCTAAATCGGTTATTAACGCATAAGCAAAAGAATCAAGACGCCTACTGGCAGTAATTTTCGGGTCCAGTTGCCTAATTGAACCAGCTGCTAGATTCCTTGGATTGGCATAAATTTTTTCTCCTTTTTTTTCCAGTTCTTTATTAATTCTTTTAAATTCCTTAGTTTTTAAATAAACTTCTCCGCGCACGATTAATTGTTTTGGGAATTTTCCAAATAATTTTAAAGGAATACTGGCAATTGTTCTTAAATTCTGTGTAACATTCTCGCCAATCATCCCGTCTCCGCGCGTTGCGCCTGTTTTTAAAATGCCGTTTTCATAAACCAGCTCAATTGCCAAACCGTCGATTTTTAATTCGCAATAATAACCGCCTCTGTCGTAATTTTTAACTATTTTTTTGTTTCTATTCTGCCAATCAATCATTTCCTGTTTGCTGAAAGCATCATTAAAAGAAAGCATGGGAACCGAATGATGGAATTTCTGGAATTTATCCAATGGTTTTCCGCTAACTCTCTGGGTGGGTGAATCTGGAGTAATTAAATCCGGAAATTTATATTCCAACTCTTCCAGTTCGTTTTTTAAAGCATCAAAAGCCGCATCAGAAATATCCGACTGGTCTAAAACGTGATATTTATAGCTATGCTTCCAGATCTCTTTTCTTAATTTTTCTATCCTTTCTTTTGCTTCTTTTTTATCCATGATTATTTCAGTTTGCTTTCAATTATTTTCGCAAAATCTTCATAAGGCATGGAGCCGATAGCCGGCTCGCCATTAATAAAGAATGCTGGCGTGCCCTGCCTGTCTTTGGGGATGTTGGCTTTTATAAAATCATCGCTTCCCTGCGCATACCATTCTTCTGCTTTTGATTTATATTTTCCAGAATCCAAACATTGGCTGAACTCTGATTCATTAAGCCCGACGGCTTTGGCAAAACTTTTTAAATTATCAATGCTTTCGATTTTATCGTTATTCGCAAAAAGATAATTATGGTATTCCAGAAACTTTTCCTGATCATTGGCGCATAAAATCGCCTGGCTTAATTCGTACGGCGGAAATGAACGCAAAATCAACTTTACTTTACCTGTAGTAATATAATTTTCTACTATTTTCGGCTTTACACTATCCTCAAATTGCTTGCAATACCCGCACAAATAACTGTAATACTCAATAATTGTTACTGGCGCATCATCCCTGCCTATTTGGATATCATCTTTGAAAACTTCAATGTCTGTACTTTTCCCGCTCCATTGTTTGTATGTCAAAATTGCCACAGCAATCAGCAAAATTACGATGATTACGATATAAGGATTAAATTTTCTTGTTTGTTCTTCCATTTTTTTATTTATCCAATAATAGTCCTGCGCCGATTGCGCCAGCCCATTCGCCGAGTTTAGCCAAAATGACCTGCGTTTTTTTAGCTTTCGGCGACAGAACATTCTTTCTCATTTCGGATTTAGCTGAATTTAGCAAGAGCTCCCCAGCATTGGCAATTCCTCCTCCAATTACAATAATATTGGGATTTAAAGTATCAACAATATTTGCCAATCCTAAACCTAAATATTCGCCAGTAATTTTCCAAACCTCCATTGCTTTTGAATCCCCCTTTCTTGCCATATTATATAAAGTAATCGTATCTATTCTCCTGCCCAAAATTTCAAAAGCGGTTTTTCTGATTCCTGATTCGCTTAAATAGGCCTCTAAACATCCTTTGTTTCCACAGACACATTTTCTGCCATGTTTATCAATAGTCATATGACCAAATTCTCCGGCAGTGCCGGTTTTGCCATAGACAATTTCCTTATTCATCACAATCCCTCCGCCCACTCCCGTTCCCAGTCCCAAACCGACGACCAGATTTTTATTCTTTCCCGCCCCCAAAATCGCTTCTGCCAAAACCAGACAATGGACATCATTATCAATAATAGTTTTGATTTTAAATTTCTTCTCAACTATTTTTCCGAGTTCCAGATTTTTCAGACCAGTCATATTTGGCGGGTTTAATATTTTTTGATTTTTAACATCAATTGGCCCAGCAACTCCTATTCCAATCCCATTAATTTTATTCGTATAGGCGCATTTGTAATGCGCTTTTCGCATACTTTCAATACATTTAAAAATTTGGCCAAGAATAATTTTGAGATTGGTTTTTGATTTTGTAATAATTCTAACTTTTTTGACTGCCTTTTTGCCGTCAAATAGAATTCCTTTAATATTTGTTCCGCCGATGTCGATACCGATATACATAATTTTTAAAACAATTCTTTGGCGCGATTCCAAAATCTATCATCGCCATTTATTTTTCGCCAATACCACCATTCCACGCCCCACAAATACGCTTTATTAAATCCTGCCTTGTGGATATATTCCAAAATATCATTAAACTTTTCAATACTCATAGAAATATCTTGTTCCTCATTTGTCATCTCCTGCGTCGGCTTATGTCCCCATGGCTCTGCCTGAACTTCAATCGCAATTACTTCGTCCAAATCAAACAAGAGCTTTATTAAATTTACTTTTCTCTGGTAAAAAATCGGCGGAATCGGGTAGGTTACATAACCCAGCTTGCCATAAACCTTCCTATAAACAGACGTACCGAGAATATCCGCGCGCCTCGCTCCGCCAATCCAAGTGCTGAATTCTCCGCTTTCGGTTATCATTATTGGTTTGCGGTAATCCAGATATCTGGCCAGAGCAATTTCTTTATTTAAAAATTTTTTGTCCAATTTTGGACACTCGCCAAAAGTTCCCAAAAACGGCTCGTTTTCTATTTGCCAAATTTTAATACTCGGCCTGTTTTTGAAATATTTTATTGTCTCGCTGAGAAAATCTAGAATTTTTTCCTGTTTTTTTTCTTCAGAAAGATTCTGCGCCCATTCCGGCTCAAAACACTCTGGCCAGCGGGGCATTCTCCGGCCCAGAGCAAAAATCGCTTCTCCGTTATGCCTTTCAATCTCTAAAAGCTGCCATTCTAAATCCTTAAAATCATATTTACCCTCTTCGTTTTCAACTTCATCCCAATAAGCAATAATCCTAATTCTTTTGGTTTTTAAATCATCTAAAATCGCTGAAAATGTTTTCTGCCAATCCAGTCCTAAGTCAATTGCGTATCTCTTGCTGAAAGTCACGCCCCATTCAATTTTATCCGCTGGCTTTGCTTTGCCGACAAATAGATATACAGCAAGGATTATTATAACAGCAAGAATTGCCAATAAAATTATTTTTAGAATTTTTTTCATTTAAATTTTTGATAATGATAAACCGCGATTATTTTTCTTTTGCCATTGTAATCCCAACTATGAATAACAGGTGTTTTCATTTTATAATAATTACTTATAGCTTTTTTATCGCCAATATAGAAACCATTATGCAAATGAAGCTTGCCATTTGGGGTTATTTGCTTTTCCCAAACAATCACGTCCCCGAGTTTGATTTTATCTTTAGCAATTTCCTGCCAACCGCATTCAAGCATATCCTTAATTGTATTTGGCACATTGGCATGCCCTTCTTTTATCAACCCCCACATCAATAAAATATTGGAAACAAAAAATGCGCAAGAGAGATTACCATTTTTAGTTGCATCAATTTCTTTTCCGCTTTTTTTCAAATAAAGATTCCTAAACATCTTTGTTCCGACAGAGTTTTTTATCATTTTTAAATAAGAATTGTAGGTTAGAATTTTGATATTAGACATAATTTAATTGCATACTATTCAAATTGTGATATAATTGAAATAGATAATAATTAATATTTAAAAAATATATGGGAAGGACAAAAACACCTCTTTTGATAATAATTGTCGTGGTGATTATTCTTGTTGTCGCGGCACTCGTTCTAATGCTTAACGGCCAGCCGAAAATCAGCGACAACAAAATAAAAAACCTTGATATCGCTAAAGAAATTTACGGCTTCCTAGGAGAAATTAAAGAAATTAAAGACAAAACCCTGACGCTTGCAGCCATAATTCCTTTAGCTGACTTAACTCAAGAACCAATAAAGGCAATAATAAAAGTAGCAACCGACGACCAGACAAAAATAACCAAACTAATATTCCCAACAGAAATCAAAGACAATACAGAACAAATTTATCCCGAGGAGGTATCGCTTCAATCAAGCGATTTGAAAGTCGGAGACAATATAAACATCTCTTCAAAAGTAAATATTTATGATAGTTTAAAGAACGGCACTGAATTTATTGTCACTGATATTTTTATCGTTGGAAATTAAAACCTTACGGCTGCAAAATATCCTCTGTTCTGCTATTAATCGAAATGATTACACTTTTGACTGTTGAAAATTGTTTTAATGTTTCAGTGATTTGACTGCGTATTGCCAATACTCTACAAGAACCACCTATTTGAAATTCCAGCTGTTCGTCAAAATCGATTTTCGCTATTCCCTGTTCGATAACTAATCCCTGGATTTTTACCCCAGAATTAATACTGGTGAAAAAATTCTGGGATTTTTCTGTTTCTGTCGGCCCTTTTAATAATTCTTCTATAGCTACCCTAGCAATTGCCTGCGTTTTAGTAATTATCCTTTCAACCGGAAAAACTTTATCGCAGGAGATTGTAGCATCCATTCTGCTGTTATTGAAATAAACACTCACTTTTATGGTTTCTATTTTTAGTAAATAAACAACTATCAGAATTACGATGATCGCAATTTCTATAATTATAACCATCTTCTTCATATATTCTAATTATAACACATTTGAAACTAAAAAACCCCGTGGAACGGGGTTTTTTATTACAAGATTTTAATAGCCTTTTTGGCTACGATAGCAATCTCTGCAAAGAATCTCCTGGCCTTCCCTTGGTTCAAACGGAAGCTCTGTTATTTCGGCTCCGCATTTGGCGCATTTCCAGTTTCCCTGAACTCTTTTTCTTTCGAAATTACCTCTTCCGCTGCCTCCTCGTCTCTGGTCCATCCTTTCTCTGTGGCACGTTGCACAAAAGATTGGAAGGTCGCCAGACGGCGCAAATGGCAACTCAGTGATTTCTGCTCCACACTTGGAACATTTCCAATTTCCCTGAACTTTTGGCCTTGGAGAATCGTCTCTTTTTCTAAACATTACGATGTAATTTTACGAACAATTTATTCTAAAATAAACTTAATGAATATTTTAATTTAAATTGCGAATAGAAACTTTTTTAATTATTTGTTAACGACCTTTTCACCTAAGTATAAGCATAGCACAAATTAATTATATCAGTCAATTTAAATAAAACTTTCTTTTTTTCTCGCCAAATCTCTCGATTGCATAACGTAACATTGTTCTCGGCATAGTTTTATAATGTTTTTTTAAAAACTTTTCCTCGATTTCTTCGCCGCAGCGTTTGCCGATTTCTCTCAACATCCAGCCAACAGCTTTATGAATCAAATCGTGTTTGTCATTGATTAAAATTTCCGCAATTTTCAAGCTGTATTGTGGATTTTTGTTTTTCAGAAAATGAAAAGTGGAAATTGTGGCAATTCTACGCTCCCAAATACTTTTAGATCTAGCTAATTTATAAAGTATTTTTTTATCCTTGTCTTCCAGATACGCGCCGACGATTTTATACGCTGACAAATCAACCAAGTCCCAGTTATTAATGTATTTGGTGTGCTTCAAATAGAAGTTATAAATTTTTCTCCTTTCTTCTTCGTCAACCTTTTGGAATTTTGATACCAAAATCAATAAGACAATCAATCTTTGTTCATGAAATTTGCTTTTTATAACTTTGGATAAATCATTAATCGCTAAAGAACTAAATTCTTTGGCGATTTTTCTCGCTGTTGGATTATTTATACCCAAAAATACATCTCCTTCTCCGTATTCACCTTTCCCGGTTTTAAAAAACCAAAGAGAGCTTTTGGCTCTCTTCGGATCGGCATGTTTTTTAATTTCTCTTTCTATGTCGTTAATAGTCATATCTTAATTTTAGCAAATTTTTTATCTTTTTGCTTTCTTTCTCTCGTTTTCCGTTAAAAGCTGTTTCCGTAAGCGAATATTTTTGGGAGTTACTTCCATATATTCATCATCATTAATAATACTCAATCCCCTTTCAAGTGTTATTTCCCATGGCGGAATTAAACAAATTGCCTCGTCCGAACCAGAAGCGCGCATATTTGTTAATTGTTTTTCTTTGGTTGGGTTAACTTCCATATCATGACCAGTTGGCGTATTACCAATAATCATCCCCTCGTAAACATTTTCACCGTGTCCAATATATATTACTCCACGCTCTTGTAGATTCCACAAAGCGAATCCAGCCGCTTTCCCTGTAACCATTGATATCATTGAACCAATTTCTTTTCTGATAATATTTCCGGCATAAACATAAAAACCCAAAAAATGAACGCATAAAATTCCCGTTCCTTTTGTATCAATAACAAATTCACTGCGATATCCCAAAAGTCCGCGTGTAGGAATTTTAAACGTTAATCTAGTTTGCCCGCTTTTGGTTTTGATGTCTATTAGTTGACCCTTTCTTTTTGATAACTTTTCGATTACTATCCCGAAGAAATTTTCTGAAATATCAATTAACACTTCTTCAAACGGTTCTAATTTCTTGCCATTTTCTTCTCTAATAATTACCTGTGGCTTGGAAACTTGAAGTTCATAACCTTCACGTCTTAGGTTTTCAAGCAAAATTGCGACATGCAGTTCGCCACGTCCGAAAACTTTATAATAATGTGCGTGCGAAAAATCAATCTTTAACCCCATATTTACTTCTAATTCTTTTTTGAGTCGTTCTTTAATTTGTCGGCTGGTCACAAATTTTCCTTCTTTCCCAGCAAAGGGAGAATTGTTTACTAAAAAATTTAAAGAAATTGTCGGTTCGTCAATTTTAATTGCGGGAAGTAATTCTTGATTTATATTTTCAGTAATTGTTTCTCCTATTTCAATGTCTGTAAGCCCAGCAATCATCACAATATCTCCAGTCACCGCTTCATTTACTTCTTGCCGATTTAGTCCATTAAATGTAAAAAGTTTTATAACTTTAAATTTTCTTGGTTTTTTATTTAAACTTTTAATAATTATTTCTTGATTATATTTTATTTTTCCAGAATAGACCCTGGAAATTGCACAGCGCCCCAAAAAATTGTCATAAGCCAAATTAAATGGTTGAGCTGTCAATTGTTTTTCCTCCATTTCCGAGTTTGAAGCAGGATAAACATTTTTTAAAATTGTGTCCAATAGTGGATTTAAATTTTCTGATTTATCTTTTAAGTGTAATTTCGCAACCCCTCTTCTTGATGAGGCATAAACAGTTTTAAAATTTAATTGTTCATCGTTTGCACCTAGGTCTAAAAACAACTCATACACCATTTCGTGCACCTCTTCTGGTCTAGCTGCAAATTTATCAATCTTATTAATTACCACAATCGGTTTCAATCCTAATTCTAATGACTTTTTTAAAACAAATTTCGTTTGTGGCATTGGTCCTTCTTGAGCATCAACCAAAAGCAAAACACTATCAATTGACCTTAGAATACGCTCTACTTCCGAACTGAAATCGGCATGACCAGGAGTATCTACAATATTTATTTTTGTGCCATTATAAAAAACCGAGGTGTTTTTCGAATAAATCGTAATCCCTCTTTCCAGTTCCAACGCATTGGAATCCATGTTTACATTTTCATCGGCCATCCCCGTTTGATGCATTAAAGCATTGGTAAGAGTAGTTTTTCCGTGATCAACATGGGCAATAATGGCAATGTTTCTAATCTCCATAATTTTTCTTAAACAAAAGAATCACGCATCAAGCGTAATTCTTTTACGTTTTTAGCTCAATTTACTATACCACGCAAAAATTAATCTGGCAAATCAACTCCAATTATTCTGTCGTCTTGCCGTCAAATTCCGGCGAGTCAGCCTCTGCCTCTGCTATAGTTGCACGTATAACACCATCTTTATGATGCGCCGGGGAATAAACCGTATACAGTTTTAATGGCGCCGAACTGGAAGTATTAATGATATTATGTTCTGCACCCGCCGGGACAACAATAACATCTTCAGCAATTAAAATATATTCATTACCATCAATAATTGCCTTCCCCTCACCTTCTTCAAATCTAAAAAACTGATCATTATCATGATGAGTTTCCATGCCAATTTCTTCGCCTGGCTTTAAAGTCATCAGCACTAACTGATTATGCTTTCCCGTGTAAAGCACTTTACGGAAATTTTCATTATTTTTGACGTCATTACCAATATTTGTATGAAATCCTTTCATAAGTTTTTAATTTCCGGCTGGCTATCTTTATTGATTATGATTTTATATTGTTTATAGCCAACCTCTATTCCATTATCGCTTTTTTCTAATAAAACTTCAACACACAGCCCCTCCATTGTTTCCTGAGAAAAATACTGGTCAAAGATAAAATTGCCCAAAGAATAAAAAATCATTTTACCATTATACTCTTCGGAATTCTGCACTACGTGCGGATGGCTCCCTAAAATTAAATCCGCGCCAGCATCAATAAATTGTTTTGCTTTTTGCCTGGTTTCTTCTGCTGGAAATGTTTTGTATTCCGCACCCCAATGAGGCACAATAATCAAAAAATCAACTTGCGGTCTGATTTTTTCGATTTCATCTAAAATATTTTCAAATCCCCTGTTAATCAATCCATGATAACCAATAAATCCGATTTCGATTTCATTTTTCTCAATAATTGTTGATAAATTACCTTGCCCATTTTCGTAATCGCCGAAAAAATTTATTCCTGCGCTAGCCAAATTTTCTTTTGTCTGCGCATATCCGTCTTCTCCAAAATCTAGCATATGATTATTAGCCAAAGACAAAACATCAAACCTTGATTCTAACACTGGTAGAAACTGCGGGGAAATAGTAAAACGCATACGGTTGGTGTTGTTGGCTACGGACTTAAAATTGGTTATCGGGCCTTCTATGTTAGCAATCCTTAAATCCGCCGTTTTCAGAAAATCATCTATATTTAGAAACGGGAAATTAAAATCCCCTACTTTTTCCACTGCCAAATACACGCTTCTGTCCAGCATCATATCTCCGAATGCCAAAATGGATACTTTTTCAATTTGAAGAATATCAGCTTTTGGACCATCAACAATAAAACTAGCACTTGTCAGAATAACAAATGCCGCAGCCATTAAAATAATTATGCCAATTCTTTTAAACATTGCTCAATTTTTTTGCCAGTTTTTTAAGTTCTTCAGGATCTGCTTGTGGACCAAGAATAGTCGAAATATAACCAGGATATTTTTCAAAAAATTCTTTTTCCTTCACCCATGTTTCTATGAATTTTTCTCCCAATCCATGCAAAGGATAAAGCTTAATATGTGCATGATTTACACCCATGCCTTCCATAACCATTGCTACTCGTTGTACTCCAAGTCCTTTTTCTAAAATTTTAGCGACTTTTTTGGCGGCCAATAAAAATTTCTGGTAAATCTCATCCGGCATTTCAAAAGCATACGAATTATAATGCTCTTTAGTCAAAACCAAGGTCATTCCCTTTGTATTCGGATTTATGTCTAATATTGCCAAAAAATCGTCATCTTCCCAAATCTTAAATGACGGAATTTCTCCTTTTATAATCTTACAAAACAAACATTCTTCCATATTGCTAAAACTTTATTTTCTCTGCCAAGCTGCCGATAATCGGAAGCTCTTTTTTCTGCTTATTGACCACGTTGATAATGCCAATAATCGTGAAAGCCAGCCAGACAAGCGAAACAATGTTCAATAAATACCACCACCAAAACGGCAATATTCTGAAAACCAGCCAGGTAAGCGCTTCAAATATAAACAAAACCAATCCTTGCTTGGCGTGGAACTTCACAAAATCATCACTACCCTTAGTAAAATAAGGAATAAAGCAAAGCGGACCAATGTAGCTGATAATTGCCATTGGATCTACTCCTTTGCCCTTTTCTTCGTGATGTTCCTGATGCTCTTGATTTTTATTTTCTTCCATATAATTTATTACTTAATGATTATTTTTTATCCAATTTTTGACCTTTTCCCTCCTTGATTTTATTATAGCAAATTGCTATGATTTAATAAACCTTTGCGGAATCGTCTAATGGTAGGACACGGCTCTCTGAAAGCCGGTATCTTGGTTCGAATCCAAGTTCCGCAGTAATCTATGGAACAAATTAAAACTTCTTTTAAAAGGGTTTTGGATTTTCTCACAGACCAAACACCAGAAGAAAAACTTCCAAAAGCAGACGCCATTTTTGTATTCGGGCATACGGATCCAAGAATTGCCAACCACGCAGCGCATCTTTATAAACTGAAAAAGGCAAAGATGATTATCTTAACCGGCAAGGGACGTAAGAATATTCCCAATTTCGAAAGTGAAGCAAGTTATTATGCTTCTTTAATGGAAAGCGACGGTATACCAAGAAGCTCATTGATTTTGGAAGACCTTTCAATGAACTCGCTTGAAAACGTTTTATTCGGCATAAAAACTTGCCACGATAATAATTTTTTTCCCAATTCGCTTATTATCGTTGCCGTGCCGCCTCTCCTTAGACGCTCTCGCGCAACATTCGAGAAGCAATTTCCAAATATTAAAATTTACAGCAGCAGCCCCGATATTCCCCTGGAAGAATATTTGCAGCATGCGAAGAGAATTTTAGAAGAATTTGACAGGTTTGATGAATATTCAAAAAAAGGCGACATCGCAAGCGTCAAAGTTCCTCAAGGTGTTCAAGATGCAATTCAAAGTATAAAATTAATTATTTAATCAGACTAGGGCGTATTAAATCCTAGTCCGGCAGTTCGAGTCAGCGCGACGGTAAAACAAACCAAGACACATATTTTTATAATTAATAGTATAAATTAAAATGTATCCAAAATATTTTTTTGAGAATTATTGGGCCTCAAAACAAAAAAATCAACTTTTCGTATGTATGCCGTTTCATAATAATCTTGATGAAAAATTTTTACAGATTGATAAGGTTGCCCGCAAATTAGGTTTTGATTGTGCAAAAAGATTAAAAGAAGGATTAATTGCCAACGACTTACTTCAGGAAATCTTAGATGGAATTGGAAATTCACGTACTTTATTGTTTGATTTATCAGATGACCCCAAATCCGGTCACGCTAATGATAATGTAATCTATGAACTTGGAGTCGCAACTGCCATTCGCGAGCCAGAAGACATACTATTAATTAGAGAAAAATCAGAGAACGAAATACCGTTTAACATAAATCACTTACGATGTAATATGTATAGTGGAAATTTAGATGATGATTGGTTAGAAAAAATACTAAAAATAATCACAGAAAATCAAGATTGGAGCAAAAGTAAACGCATAGAGACTACCGCTAAAACAATAGATAGTTTTGGATACAAGCTCATGATAAGATTATATGGCGAAAAACCAATAGACAGAGATCACTTTAACGATGAAATAATAGGAAAAGATCCAGAAGTAAAATTGGCCATTCTAAGATTGATGGATTTAGGAATTCTTCGTTTTGAAACCGCCCGAGATAGAACGAAAAAAGAATACGCCTATCACTGGACTTCTTTCGGTAAAGAGGTAATGAAACATCTCGGGATTAAAAAAGAAAAAATTTCATAATTAACCACTTAATCTATGAACAGAAAATTTGGGGATCCAACTTTTGAAAATTTTGCCAGGCAAGAAGGAGGCTTTGAAAATGAAAAAGTCAGGGATTTGGAATTATTTTTAAAAGAAACCTCGGAAACATTAAAAAAAGAAGGCGTTCCTGTGAATGCCGACTGCAGAATTGACGAAAATAGCTTCAAAAAGATATATTCCAGCGAGGAAATCAAAAGAGACGCCGATAAAATAAAAGCATACAAAACCACTTGGGGCGACGAGAAAAACAGGAAAGAATTTGACGGAGAAAAACTGGAAATGCTCAAAACCGCAATTTTCCATAAATTTATGAACAAGGATTTTATTGTCATCCGCTCTTCTGAAACTGACGACACATGCCATGGAATCGATAATGTAATTCTGGACAGAAAAACCGGTGAAATTGTTTCGGCTTTTGATGAAGTCAGCGAGATAAAAGGAGAACGCTATGAAGAAAAATCAGGGAAGATTATGGGAAAAAATAGCAGAGGTGCTTTTCTTAAATACGGCTTAGCATTGGATGCTGACAAAAAAATAATCTTCCAAAAATTAAATAACATTCCCCTTTTTTACCTTGCTTTGCCGAAAAGATACCTTGAGAACGGGATAAAAAAATTCCAAAAAGAAAAATTCTCAGATTATGAAAAGAAATTATTCGATTATTTCGTTTTAAGCATCAAAACCCAAATTAAAGAAATGGAATTAAAAAGCACTATCCCGCATGAAATCCAGGAAAAAGCAAAAAGATTTAACGATTCCATAAAAACCTACTTAAAATAAAAATAATTGACCATGAAATTTGGATACATGTCTGGTTTTCGAGCGGATTTAATCTCGGAAATTGAATTTACAAAAAAACATTTTGATTTTACAGAGATTACGATACAACCAGAATTATTAAAAACCTTTGATAATATTTTAAATGACCTAAAAAAGGCAATAAGCAGCTTTGAAGTCATTGGCCATATACATTGGGAAATAACTGATTTTGATAGTATTATTAAAAATATTGAGCTATTAAAAAAATTAGGCGCAAAAAAAATCACAATCCACCCTTTTGAGAATCTGACTATCGAAGAAAACGCTAAAATCCTTAATGAGATAAATGTTTTTTCGCAAAATAACGGAATAGAATTATTGATTGAAAATATTACAAACCAGCCATATAATTCTCCGGATACAATATCAAAATTATTGGAAAAAATTCCTGGTGTTAATATCACTCTTGATATCGGACACGCAAATAAAACCTCTGAATTAGATAAATTTATTGATATTTTAAAAACAAAAATAAGACATATCCATCTTCATGATAATATAGGAAGTTCCGACCACTTATTTTATAAAAATAAAGATAAGCTCAAAAAAATTCTTTCCAAAATAAAATCATTTGGATATACTGATACAATATTATTGGAAACATTTTCAATAATGCAGGATAACGAAAATAAATCCCAGGAATTTCCTGAGATAAAAAAATTACATATTGAACAATTAGAAAAAATAAATGGAAAACGAAACACGTAAAACAAAAAAAAGATATGGCGAGATTACTGCCAGTATCTTTACGCTTAACGGACTGGTTCTTTTTTTTGGAAACCGGACTTGGTTTCCTGATTTTTATAATCCGAAATTCATGGCCATGGCGGCTTTTGCATCTGCTTTTCTTATTATTCTGCCACGCCTAATTTATAAAGTAAAAGACGACCCCAAAAAACAGCAATCATTAAATCTCCTTGAAGTAAGTTTAATCATCGGCTTGGGACTAAGCGGTCTTGGCGGGCTGGGCCTTTTCCGGCTTTCTGAGGCTGGCTTTGAATATGATAAACTCATCCATTTTCTTGTTCCTTTTATTTTCACAATTGTTATCTGTTATTTTGGTTCGCAGTGGTATGGATGGAGTTTTAAAAAATCAGTCATTTTAGGAGCATCTCTAGTTTTTATAGGAGGAATTATCTGGGAAATATTCGAATTTCTTGCGGATACTCTTCTTGGAACACAGATGCGCGGTTATTATGGGGAGTTTATCGTTAAAGACACTACTCTAGACATGATATTTAATATGCTTGGCATTATCAGCGGCGTGCTTGTTTCAACAAAACTCGGCAGATTCATCTATAATTATTTTGAGCGCTCAAAATAAATTTGTATAAACATAAAAAATACCCCCGCAACGCGGGGGTATTTTTTAGAATTTTGGCACACCACAATTTTGTAAATCTTTTAATGTTAATAATTGACTTACCTTTGCCTGTTCATCTATAATCGCACAAGGCAAAAAGGGCAAAACCATAATAGACGGCCTTGATCCTTCTAAAAACTGATCCGTGGTAAGTCCATCTCTATGTTCAAAGTGGGATAAATCTCCATCATCATCATGTTCAAGTCCACAATATTCTGCAATTTTTCCCAATCTATCAAAATCAATATCATATTCTTTCCACCTATCAACCACATCTACTGCAAAACCGAAATTATGAATACTTCTACCTCCCGGAGCTTCAGTAATAATATGTCCGTCTATGGTTCTCCCTTGCTCGTATATCTGGTTTTGTTCTTCCACGCTACGAAATCCGGATGTAATACGTAAAGTATATCCATAAAGAGAGGCAATAGGAATAAAACATTTATTAACTTGATTTAAAAAATTAGCATTAATTTCTATAGGCATCGGGACTGGATCCTTGGTTTTTATTGAAACACTATTGCTATGTACAATAAAAAAGAACCCACCAACTATGCAGGTCACGAAAAAACATATTAAAATAATATAGAAAAGTTTACGTATATGCATTATTTAATCCTTTAAATATTTTCTCACTGCGATGAAACTGCTGAATGTGCCCAGGACAAGTCCTACGCCCAAAAGAAGGAAAAACAAAGAAAGTAGATTTGCTTTAAAATACGAGAATAGGTCACCGATAGGCAGAAAGCCGGAAATTTTTGACGAGGCAAAATAAAATGTCGGATAAAGAAGAATTAGGGTTATAATCGTAGAAATTATTCCATACATTAGACCTTCAATAATAAACGGCCCCCTAATAAACCAGTTGCTCGCTCCAACTAAACGCATAACATTAATTTCCTCCCTTGAGCTATAAATCGCTAAACGGATAGCATTAAAAGTCACCAAAAACACGATTACTGCTAATAACAAACTTACCATCAAACCAATGGTTTTTATATCAGTAATAATCTTACTTAGCTTTTCTATTACCCCCTTATTCTGCATATAATTTACTTTGTCAATAATATCTTTATAATGTACGCTTTCCAAAAATTGGTTGATGCTCGCATATTGACTGGTTTCTTTAGCCTTGATATTTAAACTTGCTTCCAAGGGATTGGTTTCCAACTCATCCAGGCTTTGCAACAGAACGGGATTGTCTTTGTGTTTTTCCCTGAAATTTAATAATGCCTGGTTTTGTGAAGTATAATCTATGCTTTCCACTTCGGCTAATTTTTCCAGCTGTGTTTTTGCCGCCAAAACATCCTCTTCCGGAGTTTGCAATTTGAAATAAACACTGATATCAATTTTATTTTCCAAATTTTCCAAAACCGCATTGGCTACAACATTAACCATCAATAAAACCGTGATTACCAAAAGCGTTAAAATCATAATACTGATTGTTGCCGTAGAAAGCCAGCCATTACGCCAAAAATTTTTCAATCCCCATTTAACTATTCTTTTAAATGCTTCCATCATAAAATAATTTATTTTAATTAAACGATGTATCTTCCATTTTCCTCGTCACGAACTAAACTACCGCGGTCAAAACTTATTACTCTCTTGCTTAAAGCATTAATTATTTCCCTGTCATGAGTAGCTAGAATCACAGTTGTGCCCAATTCATTAATTCTACACAATAATCTTATTATATCCCATGTATGTAAAGGGTCAAGATTTCCAGTCGGCTCATCAGCCATTAAAATATCCGGTTTATGCACCAATGCCCTGCCAATTGCTACTCTTTGTTTTTCTCCGCCAGAAAGCTGGGCTGGAAAATTATTGGCTTTACTATTTAATTCGACAAGATTTAAAATTTGAGGGACATCAATTGCGATTTCTTCTTCGGTTTTACCTGCTGCTTCCATTGCAAAAGCAATATTTTCATAAGCATTTTTATTAGGCAGTAATTTAAAATCCTGAAATATTGAACCAATTTTTCTCCTGTAAAGTGGGATGTCGTGCTTTTTTAATTCACCTACATTTCTACTATCAACAATAACTTCTCCCTCGCTCGGTTCTTCCTCTTTCAATAAAAGTTTTAAAAGCGTTGTCTTGCCAGCTCCCGAACGTCCAACAATACAAACAAACTCTTTTGGTTTGATACTGAAAGTCACTTTATCCAATGCTGCGCAATCATCGTAAAATTTTGAAACATTTTTGAATTCTATCATCGTTTTAGATTAATTTTAACTCGGCCTCTATAAATTCATCTAGATTACCATCTAATATCGCATCTGGGTCAGAACTTTCAATATCCGTCCTATGATCTTTAACCATTTTATAGGGATGAAGCACATAAGAACGAATCTGGCTTCCCCATTCAGCTGATGGTATTATTCCGCGCAAGTCCTTTTTTTCTTTTGCCAACTGACTAATCCTAGCTTGGTAAATTTTCGCGTAAAGAATCCCCATTGCTTTTTCTCTGTTCTGTGCTTGACTTCTTTCACTTTGGCAAGAAACAACGAGCTTGGTCGGCAAATACGTAAGTCGTACTGCGGTAGAACGCATATTTACATTCTGACCCCCTGGTCCAGAAGCGCGAAATGTATCCATTTTTAATTCATCTGGTTTTATTTCAATTTCTTTCTGTATGTCCTCACCCACTTCCGGCAAAATTTCAACTAAGGCAAACGATGTTTGGCGCAAATTATTCGCATTAAACGGAGACAATCTTACTAGTCGATGCACGCCGTTTTCTCCTTTTAAATATCCAAAAGCATATTGGCCGCTGATTTCCAAAACCGCGCTTTTAATCCCTGTTTCTTGGCCGTAGCTTATGTCTATTAATTTGCTTTTAAAATTATGGCTTTCAGAGTATTTAATATACATCCTTAAAAGCATATTTGCCCAATCCTGCGCCTCGGTTCCGCCAGCACCAGAATAAATTGAAATTACTGCATGTTTTTTATCGTACGGTCCGGAAAAAAGCGCTTTGATTTCTTCTTTTTTAAAACGTTCTTCCCACGCTGATAATTCTGATGTGTCTTTTATTTTTGCTAAATCTTTTTCTAATTTTTCCCAAGTATCAATTTCTTCTTTTAATTCTGCTAATTCCTTGCTTATTCCTGCTGCTTTTTTGTTATCTGCCCAAAAATCTTTTTCTTGGATTAAAATTTCCAATTCAATTATTTTGTTTTTCTTATTAACTAAATCAAAGACAGTCCGCCATTTGGCGGGTTTTAATTTTCAAATCTTCGATTTTTTCAGAAATCTCCATGTTTATAATTATAACATTAAAAAATAAAATACAAAAAATTTTTAAAGCCGAGGGCGAGATTCGAACTCACGACCCACGCTTTACGAAAGCGTTGCTCTACCACTGAGCTACCTCGGCAAAGCGAGTGAGCGGAATCGAACCGCCGTCACTTGCTTGGGAAGCAAGCGTAATGGCCACTATACGACACTCGCAAACCATTCTCATTTTAGCAGATTTTATTGAATTTTAAAAGGTGAGCCAGAGGGTTGGTTCCCTCTGGCTTAAACATGGCTAGGCTTTGGTTTCCTGATTTTTCAGGACCTTCGCCGGTCCGCCCCCTGACCTGCGAAAAGGCAATTCCCGAAAATTGAGCTGTGGCCGCCATCCCCTTAGCCAATTCGAGATGTCCTTGCCTTTTTCCCACAGAACACGTTTCAACCGGTCGTCGCCATGATTTTTTTTAATCATTTAACCTCCTTTAAGGCAGCGCTACGGGGAATCGAACCCCGATTGACAGATTGAAAATCTGCTGTCCTTACCATTAGACGATAGCGCCAGATATAATTAACATACCAAAAATATTGAAAAATGGCAAGAAAAAAGCTAGAATAGTAATATGATAATCCTTGGCATAGAAACATCTTGCGATGATACCGGCATATCGGTTGTAAAGGCCATCCCGACTAAGGTCGGGGTTAAATTTGATATTTTGTCCAATATTATTTCTTCGCAAATTAAAATCCACATTCCCTTTGGCGGAGTGGTACCAAATTTGGCTGCACGAGAACATCTAAAAAATATCGAACCCTGTTTAAAAGCCGCGCTTAAAGAAGCAAATGCTACATTGAAAGAAACCCGCCTGCCGACGAGGCAGGTCGATCTTGTCGCTGTAACAATCGGCCCTGGCTTAATCCCTTCTCTTTTAATCGGAGTTAATTTCGCTAAAGCCCTGGCATATAAATACAAAATCCCGATTATCGGAGTAAATCACATTGAAGGGCATATTATTGCGGCAATTTCCGAAGCTTTGTTCCCTGCCATTGCCTTGACTGTTTCTGGCGGGCATACACAATTGGTTTTAGTTAAAGGCATTGGTAAATACAAAATTATCGGGGAAACACTTGATGATGCTGCTGGAGAATGTTTTGATAAAGTGGCTAAACTTTTAAATCTTGGTTATCCTGGTGGACCAATAATTTCTAAAGAGGCCGCGAAAGCCGGAATCTCCAAGCTTCAATTACCCCGCCCCATGATTCAACACAAAAATTATAATTTCAGTTTCAGCGGATTAAAAACCGCCGTTTTGTACCTAACACAAAAATTAGAAATAAAAAATGTGGGACGTGCGACGTCCCACATGATTCCAACGTCCCACATGATTCCAGAAATTTGCTATGAGACACAACAAGCAATTATTGATGTGTTGGTTGATAAAACCCTACGCGCAGCGAAAGAATATAAAGCAAAAACAATAATTTTATCTGGCGGAGTGGCGGCAAATAAAGAGCTGCGTAAGCAAATGGCAGAAACTATTAAAACCCGAATCTCAAATGCCAAATTTTTGATTCCTGATTTCAAACTCTGTACTGATAATGGCGCAATGATTGCAATGGCAGGATATTATAATAAAAATAAAGCGACAAAAAAATACGACAAAATTAAAGCTGATGCGAATTTAAGAATAAGTTAAAAAATGATATAATATAATCATGGAAATACCAAAAACATACGAGCCAAAACAGGTTGAAGAAAAAATTTATAACCTTTGGGAAAAAGGTGGTTTTTTTGCGCCTAGAGGCAAGGGCAAACCATTCGTCATTACCATTCCTCCACCGAATATTACCGGCTCATTGCATATGGGCCACGCGCTGAATAATACAATCCAAGATGTAATGATTAGATATTATAGAATGAAGCAAGTTCCGTCTCTTTGGGTTCCAGGAACAGACCATGCTGGCATTGCCACGCAAAATAAAGTTGAAAAAGAATTGAAAAAACAAGGTCTTTCCCGTCATGCCCTTGGCAAGGAAAAATTTATTGAATGCGTATGGCAATGGAAAGAAAAATACGGTAATGAAATTTTAAACCAACTAAGAAAATTGGGTTGTTCGTGTGATTGGTCGCGTTTGCGCTTTACTCTGGACAAAGAATATTCCAAAGCAGTTGAAACTGCATTTCTACATTATTATAAAAAAGGATGGATTTACCAAGGCCCAAGAATTGTGAACTGGTGCCCGCGCTGTACTACTGCGATTTCTGATATTGAAATAAAACACATACCGCATAAAACAAAATTGTGGTATATAAAATATCCATTAAAAGAAAAAAAAGATTTCATCGTGGTCGCGACAACTAGGCCAGAAACCATGCTTGGCGATACTGCTGTTGCTGTTAATCCCAAAGATGCGAGATATAAAAATTTGGTGGGGAAAAAAGTTATTTTACCCCTAATAGAACGCGAAATACCGATTATTGCCGATCGCCTGATTGACATTAAATTCGGAACCGGAGCAGTAAAGGTCACTCCAGCTCATGATACAACTGACAATAAAATCGGCAAGACCAATAAGCTTGAGACTATAAGCATTATTGGCGAAGACGGAAAAATAACAAAACACGGCGGCGAATACGCGGGTCTGAAAATATTAGAAGCAAGAAATAAAATAATTGAAGATTTAAGAACACAAAACCTGCTGGAAAAAGAAGAAGATTATGAACATTCTTTGGCTATTTGCGATAGGTGCGAAAACCCGATTGAACCGCTGATTTCAAAACAATGGTTTCTAAAAATGAATAAACTGACTAAGCCCGCTATTGATGCCGTGAAAAAAGGAAAAATTGAATTTACTCCCGCGCGCTATAAAAAGATTTATCTTAACTGGCTGGATAAAGCCGAAGATTGGTGTATTTCCCGACAATTATGGTGGGGGCATAAAATTCCTTTGACAGGAGAAAATGATGTTCTTGATACCTGGTTCTCATCCGCTCTCTGGCCGTTCGCAATTCTCGGCTGGCCCCTCGACTACGCTCAGGGCAGGCCTCGTAAAAATAGTGATTTAGAAAAGTTTTATCCCACTAGTTTATTAATTACTGCTCAAGATATTATCTACTTATGGGTCGCAAGAATGATTTTTTCAAGTTTAGAATTTTTAAAAACAATTCCATTTAAAAATGTTTATATCAATGCAACGGTTTTAAATATCGAGGGCAAAAGAATGAGCAAGTCATTAGGCACAGGACTCGATCCGAACGAACTGATTGAAAAATATGGAGCTGATGCAACGCGTTTCGGTTTGCTTTATCAGACCGGCCGTGAACAGCAGGCAATAAAATTTTCCGAAGACACAATCAAGGCAAGTAGAAATTTCTGCAACAAAATCTGGAACATAAACAGATTTATACATTTGAAACCCTCCGCCTCCGCTGAAGCTCCGGCGGATTTAACTCCAGATGACAAGCGGATTCTTAAACGACTAGATGAAACCATTAAATCAATCACCAAAAAAATCGAAAATTACGAACTAGGAGAAGCAGCGCGCGAACTATACGAATTCGTCTGGCACGAATATGCTGACAAATATATCGAAACCAGCAAGAAACAGGAAAAAAATGTTAATGTTTATGTATTTAGAACAATTCTAAGATTACTCCACCCATTTATACCTTTTATCACTGAAAGTATCTGGCAAATGAATTATAAAGAAAAAAGCCCACTTATTATATCGGAATGGCCAACATCTAAAAAACAAAAATGAAACTTTTACTTTGTATAATTTTAGCTCCTCTTCCCAGTATTATCTGGCTAGTATTCTATTTGCGCAAAGATAAGCATCCGGAGCCAAATAAAATGGTGGTCAAAATTTTCTTTTTCGGAGCAATAATGATTACTTTAGCCGCACTGCTCGAACAAGGGCTTTTTGAGGGATTAAAAGCAATTTCTCTGTCCGAAAAAATATTGCTTTTGGTTATTGGTTTTGCCTTAATCGAGGAATTATTGAAATATCTGGTTATAAAATTCGGCGTTTTGAAAAATCCCAATTTTGACGAACCCATTGATTCGATGATATACTTAATAATAGCGGCACTGGGATTCGCGGCTGCGGAGAATATTTATCTTCTAAGCCAGATTTCTCCGCTGAAAATCCCGATTGGCGAAACAATAGAATTCATTACCACAAGATTTTTGGGAGCAACTTTTCTACATGCATTGGCTTCAGCAGTTATGGGATACTTTCTCGCCGCTTCGCTATGCACAAAATCGCGGTTCAGAAAAACTCTGATTTTTGGAGGATTGGTTGCGGCTACTATCTTGCATTCGGTTTTCAATTATATTATAATATTTAATATAGACGGACACATTGAAACCTACCAAAGAAATATCTTAATATTTGTACTTCTTTTCGGTGCAGCTGTAATAGTGTCTCTGATGTTCAAAAAAATAAATAAATTTAGGTCAGTTTGTAAATTATAATAATTAATTCTATTCACCCCGTTAAATAGGTCCCGCTTCGCTGGATTTAACAGGGGTAAATTATATGGCAAAATCATTTTTTGAAAAATTAACCGGCGCTTCTATCGAAAACGAAGAAGAAAAAGAGGAAACAATAAAAGAAACAATAACTTCATCAGAAGATGACGTTCCTCCAAAACTAATAAAAAAACCGAGAAAATCAATAAAGAAAATTGAAACCTCGGAAACAGAAGAAAAAAGCTGGTTTCAGGAGGCTGATGAAAGCGAAGAAGGACAATTGACTATTGATGTTTTCCAAACTCCTTCTGATATTATAATCAAATCAACGGTTGCCGGAGTTAAACCAGAAGATATTGATATCAGTTTTACCAATGATATGATTACCGTTAGAGGCAGAAGAAGAAAAGAAGAAGAAATAAACACAGAAGATTATTATTACCAAGAACTTTACTGGGGAGCATTCTCCCGTTCAGTTATTCTGCCAGTAGAAGTTGATGTAGATAAGGCCAAAGCTGATATCAAAAACGGAATTCTCACAGTCAAACTCCCGAAATCGGAAAAAATAAAGACCAAAAAAATAAAAGTCAACGTATCATAGAATAAACCTTTAAGGTTTCTTGGGCAGTTTTTTGCCAATTATATTTTTTAATTTGCTCAAATCCTTTTTGGATTAAATCTTTTCGCAAGTCCTCATCTAAGAGGGCTTTTTTGATTTTGCCCGCTATATCATCAACATCTAATGGATTAAAATACAAAACTGCGTTGCCCAAAATTTCTGGCAGGCAGGCGGCATTAGACGAAACAACTGGCACTCCCCTTTTCATCGCTTCCAAAGGCGGTAAGCCGAATCCCTCGCATAATGAGGGGAAGACAAGCAAGGAAGCGTTTTTGTATAAATTATCCAATTCTTCTTCGTTGACGAATTTAATAATTAAAACCAATTCGCAATCAATTCTCTCAGCTTTTATTTTTTCAAAAGCCGATTTTAATCTCCCCAGATTTTTGTGGGAATTTAGTTCAATAAGTAAGTGCAACACTTCTGGTAAAATAGAGGTGTATGCAATACAAACAATTATCAATAGAAG